>PVMK01128467.1_pt1 | contig 24422 bp, 17 predicted proteins | sample 1853481 | NCBI WGS metagenome assembly PVMK01 (sample SAMN08533507, study PRJNA380276) | Marine sediment metagenome, whole genome shotgun sequencing project.
GGAAGGGCTTGAAATTTTCCGGTCGCACCGTCAGCGGCGCCTGGGTTTCCCAGGCCAATCTTTCGGTGACATCGTGGCTGGTTAAAACCGGGCCGGCCCCTGACATATGGCAGACCGCGCAGGTGGGTGCTCGATAATCAACCCCCGGTGTCCAGGCGCCGGGAGCAGCATCCCAATTGTAAGTGTCGCCGTGGGCGGTGTAAATATCGCCATGTTTGGATTCCATGAAAATTTCGATCTGGGGATGGTCAGGCCCCAAATGGCACTGGCCGCAGGCTTCCGGTTTTCGGGCCTCCATCACCGAAAAGCGATGCCGCGTGTGGCAGGACGTACCGCTACCCTTGCTGCCATCGAAATTAAAGCGCCCGACACCCACGTTCGGCCAGGTTTCCGGATCCAGTGTATCATCTTTCATTTTCAATATCGTGCCATGACAAGCATAGCATCCGGTGGTGCGCTCAAAATCACTGTTCATGCCCTTGTTCAACCAGGGATCAATTTTCCAGATAATTTCAAGCGTATTGGCATGCTTGCTGCGGCTGTATTGCTTGGCCTCGTCCGGGTGACAACGGGAACAATCTTTGGGCGTTACCGCGGCTGCCACGGGCACTTTATATTCCGGTTTGCCCCATTTGACATCTGCGCGTTCATACTGTTTAAAGTGCGTTTTGCTCACATCCTTATCGGACGCATCGGCCTGATGGCAATCCAGGCAGGTGATGTTGGCACTGGCATGCCGGCTTTTGGCCCAGTCCGCAAACAGCCCCGGATGCTCACTTTTGTGGCACTGGATACAGGCGACGGCCTGGGGCGACATGCTGCGTTCAATCCGATACTCCTTTTGCTTTGGAATATTGGCAGCTGTCTGAGCATCGGCAATGAACACGCCGGCCGTCAGAAGTCCTGCCAGCCCAATGACCACAGCAGCCATACATAAAAGCTTCTTCATACTCAGCCCCCTTTCCTTATGCTAAACGTGCATTTGTTCTAACATTGAAAACCTGGTCTTCTGGGCCAGGTCAGTCCGCCGAGGCGGATTGCCGTAATCACATGCCATGGGGTACTGGAATAATGGAATGTTGGAATACTGGGTTTGGTGGAATGAGATCTACTTTTATATAGATGGCCCTCATCGGAAATTAAAATCAGGATATCATCCGCTTTTCATACCCAATATTCCATTATAGCGCTATAGCTTCACTTCGTGCCCACCATTCCATTATTCCATGGGTTACCTAACGGTAAACACCAACCCGCTGGGCCAGGATTCTTTACTTTTAAGCTCGGTTGTCTGTCCAACTATTAAGCCGGGTTGTCTGCCTAAAGCAGCAACCTAAAATGGTTAAACACCCAAGCCTCGGTAAGGTGCTTTATATTGCTTGTATTCATAAATTTGACGCGGATTATGGACCAGGTTGCGGTGGCAGTCCACACAGCGCTTTTCATAGCCCGGTCGCGGGTAAAGCACGGTTTTATGGGCCAGCATGGCACCGCGTTTGTCCGGAATGTACAGCAGATTTCGGTGACATTTCATGCATTGGACATTTTTAAATGAGGCATACGCTTTCTCGCGTTGCTTGGCATTATCATATTCATCCTGCGTAAAATGGACGATCACATCTTTTAGGCCGTGGAAGGTTTTTGCATAGAAAAAATCCAACATATCCTGGGGAGCCGGCAGATGGCAATCCATGCAATCGGCAACAAAGCCCTGAGCGTTATTGACGTGGGTGGATGTTTTCCAGGTGCTGTAGGCGAATTGAATTTCATGACAGGATGCACAAAATTCAGGGGTCGAGGTTCTCACCATGGAGTAATAGGTGATGCTGAAAAGAGGTAATGCGATGAAAATGCCGATAACAATAAAAATGGCAGGCTTGATCGCTCTTTTCCAAAAAGGTTTCTTTGCGGCGGAATTGGCCTCCTTGGTCATAGCACCTCCTATTTAAGTTAACGTGCACAATGATACTTTTTTACTGTTCCATTTTTATGAGTATGTCAATATATTTTATAAGCACCGTTTTATCCTAATGTGAATGTTACCGCTATAAAAACCAAGTATTTTAGACCCTGATTTTATCCAGATAATTTTTGTGGACAGCTTATGCAAATCTAAAATAAATCGCCTGCCCAAAATTTAACTGCGATCTCTTGCACGTTGCTATTTTAATTTTTCTTTGACCGACTCCACTTTGCTTTTCAGGCGACCCGTTGGTCCTTTGCGATAGTCGGCCTTTAACGCAAGGGATATCCGGCTGCAATCTTTTTGAAGCTCTTGAAAGCATTGATCGACCAGGTTCATCACTTCGCTCCATTCACCTTCGACACAGGTGCCCATGGGATTCAGCTCATAGGGCAATCCGCTTTCTTGAATGATGTTAAGTGCCCGGGCAACATGCCGGCTAAGGCTTTCACCCTTGTCCAGGGGAAAAATTGAAAATTCAATGATCACGCTCATCATAACCTCCTTATCACCTTTCAAGTCGATTCGGGTTTGAACAGTCTTTAAAGAACTAGAATTACAGTGTAGATAAAACCTGGTTTGTGGCTGGCTTCTGGCAACTGGCCACTCGCTGCTGGCTACCGGTCGCTTGCTTCTGGTCTCTGGTTATTTTTTGTGGCTGAGATCCTTTCCAACTGCTTGAATGAATTTATTTAGCTTTTTACCTAGTATTTCAATGCGGTCATGCAGGATTTCGTATAATTCTTTGTCTTTGAGGGAATCTGCAAACTAATTTGACTAGGTGGCTAATAAACTCGGGCTGTCGGCCAGTAACCAGCAGCGAGCAGCCAGGCGCCAGCGGCTAGCAGCCAGAAACAAGAAGCCAGTACCCAGGGGCCAGCGACCAGAAGCCAGCAGCCGGCAGCCGGCAACATTGACAGGTTCTTCTTATTTCTTTATACTCTCTTCTCTTAAAAATACATTTCACCGAAACTGTCAACCATATCTCTTTCCCAATCACTCGCCTTGAGGAGGAAGCATGCAGCCGGTCGCACCAAAAAACTATCAGATCCATCTCATTCCCGATCTTACGAATTTTACGTTTGCAGGGAATGTAACGCTTTTCGTTGAAGCCCAAACAGCCATTGAGGCATTACGTTTGAACATACTTGATCTAGCTATTTTGAGCTGTGCTGTCGAGCTGGATGATGATTTTGCGGATTGTGCCTTCGAGGAGAATACGGAAAAGGAAGAATTAAAAATTCTGCTCCCGCAACAAATGGAAGGCGACATCAGCATTAGGATTCGCTACGAGGGGCAGATCAACGACAAAATGGCCGGTTTTTATCGAAGTCAATATGTTAGTTCCGGAGAAACGAAACACATCGCGGTGACCCAATTTGAAGAAAGTGATGCCCGAAGAGCTTTTCCGTGTATGGATCACCCCGCCAAAAAGGCGACCTTTGATATTATCATGGACATCGACAAAGACCTGGTGGCTATTTCCAATGGTGCCATCGCCGAAGAGACGCTATTGGATAACGGAAAAAAACGTGTCACGTTCGAACAAACCCCCAAAATGTCCACGTATCTGGTGTTCTTCGGGGTGGGAGAGTTTGAATTTACCCAGGACACAAAAGATCCGCGAGTACGGGTTGTCACGTTGCCCGGTATGAAATCCTATGCAAGGTTCGGTCTCGAGTTTGGCCGTAAATCCCTGGCATTCAGCGAGGCTTATTACAGCATCCCGTATCCGCTTCCCAAGATGGATCTAATTGCGATTCCCGATTTTGCATTCGGGGCCATGGAAAACTGGGGAGCCATTACATTTCGTGAAAATTTGCTGCTTCACTACCCGGATATTACCTCTAAATCAGGAGAAGAAAGAATATGTGAAGTCATCGCCCACGAAATCGCCCACCAATGGTTCGGCAATCTGGTCACGCCCTCAGACTGGAAATATCTGTGGTTAAACGAAAGCTTTGCAACCTATTTCGGATACGGCATTGTCGATCACTACTATCCGCAATGGGAAACCTGGCAGCAATTTCTTTATGGGCAGACCGGTGGCGCTATGGCCAGGGATGCGCTCCATGAAAATTTTGCAATTGAAATACCGGGGGGTGAACATGTCGTTATCAATGTCAGCACGGCTCCGATTATCTACAGCAAAGGCGGCAGTATCCTAAGGCAAATCGAAGGATACATCGGAGAAGACAATTTTCAAAAAGGGCTGCAGCATTACCTGAAAACCCACGAGTACGCCAACGCCGCCAGTCAGGACCTTTGGGATTCTTTTGAAAAAGCATCTGAACAGCCGATCGGCAAAATGATGAAAAGCTGGATTGAGCAAGCGGGATTTCCGATGATTTCGGTTAAAAAAAAGAAAAACAAACTGGAATTATCCCAGAAGCGGTTCACGTTCCTGCCGAATGATTCCGATCAAACCTGGCGGGTGCCGGTCACAATTTGCTTTTTCTCAGACAGCGCAAAGACCGAGCGAATGACCATCCTGATGGCCGACTCCCAACACGAAATTGAAATTCCGGATCATACAGAAGCATATAAGATCAATGATCGACAGACCGGCTTCTATATCGTTAACTACCAGGACTCTGAAAATTTGGATGCCCTCGGCCGATGGGTCCGCGATCAAACGCTGCCGCCCGAAGATCGCTGGGGGTTGCAAAACGATATGTATTCATTGTGCAAAAGTGGAAAAGCCTCCATTGCTGATTATTTGGGATTTCTTTCGGTCTATGAAAATGAAGGCGCATTTTTGCCGTTAATCAGTATCTCAAATAATCTGCAGCATGCCTACCTGGTGATGGGCGACACCACCAGGGAAAAAATCTCATCTCTGGTTCGGCCCTGGTTTGAAAGGGTACTTAACAATATTGGATTCGAGCCGGCGCCCGATGAAAAGCACACCTCCGCTATCCTGCGCGAACAGCTCCTCTGGCACGCGGTCCTCAGCGGCTCCGAAAGCGCAACCGCAAAGTTTGCCCGCAAACAATTTGCAGCTGATGCAGGGCAAGCCGGTGCACCCGGACCTCATGAAAAGTGTCCTGCAGATCGGTGCATTTGCCGGCAATGAACAGACCTTCGAGTGGCTGGACCAAAAGTTTCGATCATCAAAGATCGAACATGAACGCATGAATGTTCTGATGGCCCTGGGCTGTTTTAGAGAAAAGGCTCAAATAAAAAAATCCCAGCAATATATTCTGGATGAGGTGCCGGCCCGCAATAAATTCATACCGGTTGTGGCGATGGCTTCCAATCCATATGCCATCCCCCTGTTGTGGGACTGGTATGTGTCCAATCTGGAACAGATTGAGCAATTTCACCCGATGCTGTATGAAAGAGTTATCGCCGCCATCGTCCCGATGGCCGGATTGGATAGGGAACAGGAAGTGAAAGGATTTTTTGAAGATTACATGCAAAAGACCGACAAAGCCGCCGATGTCATCAAACTGTCTTTGGAGAGATTAGAGATAAACCTCAAGTTCCGAAGGAACGCTCCTCAAGGCTCGAAGAGCCGGTCCTAAAGGTCTGAAAGGCCGCTCCTTAACTTAATCCAAAGCCCATGTTGGCATACTCCTTGATACTGGCTTTAGCCTGCTCGATGGTTTGACCCAGCTTCCAGGGCTCCATCAAACCCTCCAGCATCATCTTCCAGCCTTCATCATCTTGAAATATCATGGCTTCTTCGCAAGACACGCCGCAGCCTTCCTCACCGAGAACATCCATCAAGGCCTCTAATATTTTTTCACGATCGCCCATGGTAAGCTCCTGTTAGTTACTTAAAGATCAGGTTAAAATGGTTAATTAACCACCCCGCCGCAAGTGGTCGGGGTATGTAAAAGGAATTATCCTATTATATTCCCCCTCACCCTAACCCCCTCCCTCAGGGAGAGGGAACTTGCGGAAACCCCACCGCAAGCGGATGGGATGTTGAAAAGACTTCAATAAATTAGCAGTAAGCATTCGGGAAGATCTGTCAACTGAATATTGTATAATTATATTAAATATCAGATAGTTAATAAAAAATTCCGGTAAATTTGTCGGGATCCGTCTTAAATCAATGGGGTATATCGAACCGCAAAATAAAGTGTTTACCCCATTAACAAACGGATCCTTTTGTATTAAGCAATTTAGATGAATTTACAGAGAACATTAAAAAGCTCGGACCTCAAGCCGGGTAAATTTCATACGAACTTGACAAGCAGAGTCCATTTTTCCTATAAAAGCTATCTTAAGAACTATTCCTAATTAACGACTGACATCCCGCATGAATGATTAATGCTTTTGGGGTTCTCCAAATAAAAGCGATTTTTTCATCAACCTGTCCTTCTTTTTCAGCTCCAGGAGACGCTATTTGATATGAATCGTCGAACCTTCCTCAAGATTGCGGGTATGGGCAGCATTTCCCTTGCGGCCGGCTGCAGTCCTCCTGAAAAAAATCTGTTTTCCCTGGTTCACGCGCCTGACGATATGGTAACCGGCAAAGCGACCTGGTACGCATCCACCTGTCGCGAATGCCCGGCCGGCTGCGGCATTCTGGCTAAAAACCGCGAAGGACGCGTGATCAAGGTTGAAGGCAACCCCCTGCATCCCATAAACAAAGGCAAGATCTGCATGCGGGGACAGGCTGCCATACAGGCCATCTACAACCCCGACAGGATCAAAACGCCGCTGCTGAAAGAAAAAGATGGGTGGCAACCGATCTCATTTTCAAAAGCCCGGGCACTGTTAAAGTACAAAACGCATGATGCGGCCCGAAACGGACCTGATCGGGTGCGCATGCTGACAGAGGTCATCGGAGAAAGTCTGCTGGCACTTTTTTCAAATGCGTTGAATAAATGGAACGCGCAAGCACCTTTCGTATATGAGCCCTTTGCCTATGAATCCCTCAAAACAGCCAATGAAAAAGTTTTCGGGCAAAACGGTCTGGTTTCCTATCGCATGGAACAAGCCGACGTGCTGGTTGCTTTTGGGGCCGATTTTTTGGAGACCTGGTTATCTCCAATTGAGTATGCCTGGAAATTTAAAACCATGCATGCCGTCAAAGAGGGTCAAAAAGCCCCTTTTTTCCATGTGAGCCCTTTTGAATCCTTAACCGGCGCAAATGCGGATTACTGGATGGCGTGCAACCCCGGCAGCGAGTCCATCGTCGCCCTGGGACTGGTTCGTCAGGCACTTGATATCCGCAAAGGCAAACAGCTGCCATGGTCTTTCCGCAAAGCACTGCTCGAAGCCACAGCACCTTATACCCAGGATCGCGTGCTGGAATCATCAGGCCTTTCTTTAGCGCTTTATGAAAAACTGATTATCCAGCTGATGGGTGCCCGCAACCCCCTGGTGCTGGGTACCGGCACCGGTGCAGGCGATTTAAACGGCCTGCAGACCAACATTGCGGTCAATCTGCTAAACCTGCTGCTGGACCCGGATTTAAAATTGTTGGATTTCAGCAACCGGCACCGCGTGGGAATTGCAGCCAAACGGTCTGAGGTGTTGCAATTTTTTAATCGCCTGAAAACGGATGCGGTTGACGTCTTGATACTAAACAATGTCAATCCGGTTTTTAGTTTGCCACCCAAAAGCGGGGTAAAAGAAGCTTTAGAAAAAGACAGCTTGTTTGTGGTCAGTTTCAGCAATTTCATGGATGAAACCTCCCAAATGGCCGATTTGATTTTTCCAGTCAGCTTACCTTTGGAAACCTGGGATGAATACGGAGGCTGGCAATCCGTCAACTCAACCCTGCAACCCGCCATGGGCAAATTAACCCGGGCACCCCATATCGGCGATGTGATCCTGGACACGGCTTTTGGCAACGAGAAACCTGCTGAAAATTACAAAACCTATCTGTTTTCCAAGCTTGTATCGGACCGTAAAATCGCAGATGAAAAGGGATGGGTGCACTTACTCCAAAAAGGCGGCGCATTTGATCCCACCGTAAAATTCAGTGCGCCGCAGCTCAAACTGGCGCCCGAAAAAATAACGCCTATCTTGTCGAAACCGGCGGAACCTTCCAAATCAGAACTGATATTCACGGCCATTCCCTCCATTCGGTTTTATGACGGCAGAGGCGCCAACAAACCCTGGTTGTGTGAAATTCCGGACCCCCTCTCCCGGGTGACCTGGCAAAGTCCGGTCAGCATGCACCCCGATACAGCTAAAAACCATAAAATCGTTCAGGAAGACATCATCCAGATTGAATCCCGCTGGGGCAGTCTGGAGGCGCCGGTTTATGTCAACAAATTTGTACAGCCGGGGTTGCTGGTCATGAGCATCGGTCAGGGTCACAAAACTTTTGGACGTTATGCGCAAAATAAAGGCGCTAATCCGTTCGAAATATTGTCGCCCGATGCGGATCAGGATTCAAATGGTCCTGTTTTTTCGGCAGACAGTATTAAGATTCGTCGGACCGGCCGAACAATGAAACTGGCCGCAATGTATGGCAGCCGCACACAACAGGGGAGGACATTTGCGCTGACCGTTGGCCTGGCAGAATTAAGGCAGGGAAAGACTCCCAAAGAGGTCGGCCTGACAATGGAAGATTTTCCTTTAGCGCTGCCGTTGCCCGAAGGTTATGACCCCAAGCGGGATTTTTATCCCCCCCATGATCACGAAAAATACCGCTGGGCAATGGTGGTCGATCTTGACCGCTGTATTGGATGCGGCGCCTGCACGGCGGCCTGTTATGCCGAGAATAATATCGGTATTGTGGGTGAAGATCGGATAATTGAAGGAAGGGAAATGACCTGGCTGAGCGTCGAGCGGTATCAAGATCCGGATCAAAAGCAAAAAGTAACCTTTTTGCCCATGCTTTGCCAGCACTGTGATAATGCCCCCTGCGAGTCGGTCTGTCCGGTGTATGCCTCCCATCATTCAAAAGAGGGGCTCAACAACCAGATCTACAACCGCTGCATCGGCACGCGTTTTTGTGTGCAGAATTGTCCCTATAAAGTGCGTCGTTTTAACTGGTTCACCTGGGAATGGCCTGAACCCATGAATCTGCAGTTGAATCCAGATGTCACTGTACGCAGCAAGGGTGTTATGGAAAAATGCTCGTTCTGCATCCAGCGCATTAAGGTCGCACACACCAACGCCAAAAATGAAAAAAGAATGATCCGTGACGGTGAGGTCATCCCGGCGTGTGTGCAAACCTGCCCAACCGAAGCGCTGATCTTTGGCAGTTTGATGGACAAACAAAGTCGGGTAAGAAAATTGGTAGATGATCCCAGAGCGTACCAGGTCATGGGTTATCTGAACACCAAACCGGCCGTGATCTACCTTAAAAAAGTTTTACAGGGATTGTAGATGAACCACAAAGTCGCAAAGACACAAAGGAATGAAAGCGACTCTGTGAATGGATCTAAAATTTGTGAACTTTGTGCCTTTGTGGTTAACCCCTGGAAAGTTTAGATATGAGTCAGCTAACTTACGCGAGTATTGATCAAACCATACTGGATACCTTAAGCCCGCCCAAAAAATACTACTGGGCGATTGTGGCCGTTTTATTTTTGGGAGTGCTTTTCGGAGCTGTCTGCTGGATATACCAGATTTTTATCGGCATCGGGGTCGGCGGCCAAAACAACCCCGTCGCCTGGGGCACCTATCTGATCAATTTTGTTTTCTGGGTCGGAATCGCCCATTCGGGGACACTGATATCCGCTATTTTACATCTGTTTCGGGCCGGATGGCGCAATCCCATTGCCCGGGCGGCAGAAACCATGACCGTTTTTGCAGTGTGCATTGCCGGGCTTTTCCCCTTCATCCATCTGGGGCGTGTCTGGCAGGTTTATTACATGTTGCCCATTCCAAACCAGAGGCTGCTGTGGCCCAATTTTATCTCCCCCTTGATGTTTGATGTCATCGCCATCAGCACCTACCTCATTGTGAGCACGCTGTTTTGGTATACAGGACTGTTGCCCGATTTGGCCACAGCCCGAGACCGGGCTGAAGGAATGCGCAAAAAAATATACAGAATCCTTTCGCTGGGCTGGACCGGGACTCACGAGCAATGGCGGCATTATACGCGGGGTTACTTATTTTTTGCGGCTCTGGCCACTCCTCTGGTTATTTCGGTTCACAGCGTGGTTTCATGGGATTTTGCACTGGGTATAACACCCGGGTGGCATACGACCATTTTTGCCCCCTATTTCGTGGCCGGCGCCATCCACTCAGGGCTGGCCATGGTGCTGACGCTGGTTATCCCGCTGCGCAAGATCTTCGGCTTCGAAAAAATGATTACCACAGATGTGCTGGAAAATGTGGCCAAAACCATCGTTTTTACCGGCTTGATTGTGGGGTTCGCCTACGCAACAGAATTTTTCATTGCCTGGTACAGCCACAATATCGTCGAAATAGAGTCATTTCGGTGGCGCGCTGTGGGCGATTACCGCCTGGAATTTTTCATTATGGTGGTTTGTAATACGATTCTTCCGCTCTTTTTTCTGTTTAAAAAAATTCGCAGGACGATTCCGCTGCTGTTGGGAATCTCCTTATTTGTTAACCTCGGGATGTGGTATGAGCGGTTTGTGATTATCATCGGCGGCGTAGCCCATGGATTTTCGCCGCACGCCTGGGGGCTGTACCGGCCAACGGGCATTGAATATGGAATTATGCTCGGCAGCTTTTGTCTGTTCTTTTTCTTCTTCCTCCTATTTACAAAGCACCTGCCGTCTGTTTCCATGACCGAGATGAAAGAAACGGTTAGATAGGGAGTCAAACATGAATCCGGGTCAATATATAATGGGTTTATTTAAAGAAGAAGACAGCACCGTAAACGCAATATGGGAGCTGGAAAAATCATCCTATCAATTTCACCGCGTCAACAGCCCGATCCCTAGCCATAAGATAATGGATGCCTTGAAGCTAAAAAAAAGCAAGGTGGGCTGGTTCACCCTGGGCGGCGGGATATTCGGTTTTCTGGGAGGGTTCGCCCTGGCTATCTATACGGCGGTTCAATGGAACCTGATCGTGGGCGGCAAGCCGGTTGTCGCCATCATTCCATTTATTGTCGTGGGATTTGAAGCAACCATTTTATTTGCCGTATTCGGCAATATTATCGGCATGCTCACCCAGACCCGGCTGCCCAGCTTCAAGGATTTCGAGCATTACGATCCGCGGTGTTCCGGAGAGCATTTTGGCATTCTGGCATCCTGTGAACCGGGACAGACAGAAGGACTCAAAGATCTGTTTAAGAAAAATGGCGGGGAGGTAAAGATGAATCCGGGTCAATATATAATGGGTTTATTTAAAGAAGAAGACAGCACCGTAAACGCAATAAACGAGCTGGAAAAATCATCCTATCAATTTCACCGCGTCAACAGCCCGATCCCCAGCCATAAGATTATGGATGCCTTGAAGCTAAAAAAAAGCAAGGTGGGGTGGTTCACCCTGGGCGGCGGGATATTCGGTTTTCTGGGAGGGTTCGCCCTGGCTATCTATACGGCGGTTCAATGGAACCTGATCGTGGGCGGCAAGCCGGTTGTCGCCATCATTCCATTTATTGTCGTGGGATTTGAAGCAACCATTTTATTTGCCGTATTCGGCAATATTATCGGCATGCTCACCCAGACCCGGCTGCCCAGCTTCAAGGATTTCGAGCATTACGATCCGCGGTGTTCCGGAGAGCATTTTGGCATTCTGGCATCCTGTGAATCGGGACAGACAGAAGGACTCAAAGATCTGTTTCAAAAAAATGGCGGGGAGGTAAAGATCTTCGATTAGGCGTTTTATTTGTTTGATTGGTTTGATTTGTTCTATTGGTTAGTCATATTTCCGGTATTTCAGCCAATAAAACGAATTTAACCAATTCAACCAATTTAACATTTATGATGGATTAACATGGCACCCAACGAGACAAAAACGGAGAAGTCACAGAAATCGCCTGTTGGCTGGATATTTATAGCCCTGATCATCATCGGCCTGACCTCTTTTATATACGGTCTTGCCAGCCCGCATCCCGAACGCGCGTGGCAGGCTTATCTGATTAATTTCCTTTTATGGTCTGCAATCGCCCAGGGAGCCGTACTGTTCTCAGCAGTCATGCACATGACCAAAGCCCGCTGGAGCGGCCCCCTGTCGGGTCTATCCGAATCCTTTGCGGCCTTTTTCCCACTTTCATTTGTATTGTTTCTGCTGTTATTTTTGGGACGATCCCATATCTTTCCGTGGCTGCATGAGGATCTTCATGGAAAGGAAGTCTGGCTCAATATACCGTTTCTTTTCACCCGCGATTGTATCGGTTTGCTGATTCTGTATGGTATCGGCCTTGCTTATCTGTTCAATGCCCTGCAGCTCAAATATGACCCCAATCAAACCCAAATCGGCCTCCGCAAATTCATCCACCGGCACTGGCAACGAAACAGCCGCAACAAAAAGCGGTTGCAAAAAAAGATGACGCTCTGGGGCGGCCTTTATATTCTGGCATTTGCGCTGGTGCTGAGCCTGATCGGTTATGATCTGATCATGAGCATGGATCCCCACTGGATTTCGACACTGTTTGGCGCCTATAACTTTATCAAGGCTTTCTACATCGGTTTGGGCGCCCTGATCATTTTGGCCAGCATCATCCAGCTCAGAAAGGGGAATGCTTCCGGTCTGAGCTCGTCTCACTTTCATGATGTCGGAAAATTGTTTTTCGCTTTCTGTCTGCTCTGGGGCGACTTTTTCTATGTCCAGCTGATGGTCATCTGGTATGGCAATATTTCTGAAGAGACTCATTATGTAATCGAGCGAACCCTCATGGTTCCCTGGAATAAGCTGGCATGGACGGTATTTATCATCAGTTTTATTTTCCCCTTCTTGATTTTATTGAACAAGAAAGTAAAGACAAAACCGGCTTTTATGATCGTTATCAGCACGGTGGTCATTGTCGGCATCTGGCTTGAGCACCTGTTGCTGCTGGGGCCGGCATTGAGCCATGAAGTAACCAAGCTGCCGCTGAATCTATCGGATGGGCTGATTTCTCTGGGGTTTTTGGGGCTAATGGTAATGGCGGTATCCTTTTTTCTGAATCGATTTCCTGAACTGGCCGGGATAAATGCAAGGGAGGTGACCTGATGGAACCGATCACCCCCACCGCATATGGCAACATTTCAAAAAGCAATTTTAGACCTGTTTTATTTACCGTCGCGTGTGTTGTTTTCATCGGGATGTTTCTCTACTATTTCTACTCGCCAGCGGGATTCAAAATCGGTCCTGAACAACCGATCCCTTTCAGTCACCGGCTGCATGCCGGTGTAAAGGAAATTCAATGCCAGTTCTGTCATCCATACGTGGGCTACTCCAATCATCCCGGGATCCCGCCGGTGGAAAAATGTCTCTACTGTCACAATTACATTATTCCCAAACATCCCGAGATCCTCAAGGAGCACGAATACTTCAATGCCAATAGCCCGGTCCCCTGGGTCAAAGTGAATTATTTAGCCGAACACGTGGTCTTTAACCACCAGCGGCACATTCGAAGCGAGATTGAATGCCAGGAATGCCATGGGGAGGTACAGAAAAAGGATCGCCTGCAGGGGGTTGAATTTAAAATGGGATTTTGCGTGGAATGCCACCGCAAAAAAAAGGCCAACCTGGACTGCTGGCTGGCGTGTCATAATTAAACGGCATAGAGCAAAGGGCATGGGGCATAGATTATGTGTTGGCTGGTCATATTACGCTTTGCGCCATGCGCCATGCTCCATGCAGCGCGAAGCGCTTAAGGAGAACCGAAATTGTCGACTCCAGATCAAAATGTGAAACCGAGCTATGCGACCGCAAAAGGCTTTTGCCTCACGGCTGCTTTCTGGATGGTGGTCGCCACCCTCTATGGATTCATCGGGGCCATTGAATTTGTAGCTCCGGATCTTCTGGGAAACATCGCCTGGCTGGTTTTCGGCCGTATTCGTGCCGTACACACCAATCTGGCCATTTTTGGATTCGTAACTCCGGCGCTGCTTTCAACGGGCCATTTCATTGTCCCCCATTTACTGAGAACCCATCTGTTCAGTGAAAAACTGGGGGTGCTGACGGTGATCTTGTGGAATATTTTCACGGCGGCCATTGTCATAACGCTGTCAATGGGCATGACCCAGGGCAGAGAATATGCCGAAGCCATCTGGCCGATTGATATCATGGTAGCGATTGTATTTGCGCTGATGTTTGTTAACATGATCATGACCATCCGCCGCCGGCAGGAACCGATTTTATATGTATCGGTCTGGTACATCACCGCCGCTGTTATCCTGAGCCTGATCGTTTATGCCATCGGCAATGTGATCTGGGTACCCGGTACGGGTGCCTTAACCGGAATGCCCGATGCCGTTGTCCTGTGGTTTTACGGACACAATGTCCTGGGCCTGCTTTTGACACCGCTGGCGGTGGGAATCGCCTACTACGTCATCCCCAGCGCAACGCGCAGCCCGCTTTACAGTCATACACTCTCGCTGGTGGGATTCTGGTCCCTGCTGGTTTTATACTCCCACATCGGGACCCACCATTTGATTCAGGTCCCGGCCCCCACCTGGCTGAAGGTGGTCGCTATTACCGGCAGTATCGGTATGATTATTCCGGTAATGGTTGTTTTGATCAATCTGTGGTTCACCGCTAAAGGCAAACTGGGTCTCATCCATGAAAACATTGGCGCTAAATTCGTCTTTGCCGGCAGCGTTATTTATCTGTTTGTCTGTATCCAGGGACCTTTGCAGTCATTGCCACAGGTGCAGCGGCTGACGCATTTCAACAACTGGGTGGTGGCTCATGCCCACATGGGCGTTCTGGGGTTTTCAGGCATGATTGGGCTGGGCGGCATTTATTTCATGCTGCCCAAAATAACCGGCAAGCCCATATTCAGCCGAACGCTGGCCGACTTTCAGTACTGGCTGGTCCTGCTAGGAATGGCCGGTTTTATGGTGGTGCTGACGATGGCCGGACTGGTTCAGGGCCATGGCTGGGCAAATGGCGAAACCGTTTATCGTATGCTGCCCCAGCTGCATCATTACAACATTGTGCGCGCCGGGCTCGGGATGTTGATCGTTACCGGTGCAATCATCGGTCTGTACAACATCACCAGAACCATATTTTATAAACCGGGAGAAACCGCATGAATCTGAAAATGACGCCGGCGGTTATTGTTTTAGGCGGAATTTTTATTTTAGCAGTCATTGTTTTTACAGTTGTTTACTGGCCATGGGCTACCAGGGTTGAACAACCTTCGGCTATATTTCGAGTGCGAACCGCTGAAGAAGCCGAAGGCCGAAAAATTTATATCGCCAATGGGTGTACATACTGTCACACCCAATCGGTTCGACTGGTCGATTGGGGTCTGGGCGCCGAACGCATTGCTCAGGCAGGCGATTACGTCGCCGACCGGCCCATTTTGCTGGGCTCAGAACGCACCGGACCCGATCTCTCCCAGGCCGGCGGCGAACGTCCGGACGACTGGCATATCGCTCATTTTATTAACCCGCGTTATACACGACCCAACTCCATCATGCCTCCCTGGAAATTTTTGGGGATGGACAAGATTAACACCCTGACCCGCTACATACAGGGATTGGGGTTTAAAATGGCCGATCAGCGCATGGAACGGCAAACATTCTGGAAGGCCGAATCCATTAAAGCCTATGAAGCCGGACCGAATGAAAATGTAGAATGGCTTCATTCCCACATACCCGAAGGTTGGCGCAAGGTTCCCAATCCATACCCCACAACCGAAGCCGGACTGGCCAGAGGACATAAAATTTACCAGGATTTTTGTCTCGGCTGCCACGGGCCGGTGGGGGACGGAATGGGGCCGGCCCAACCGTGGATTTATCCGCCGCCCCTTAATTTCACCATCTTAAAGGACCGCGGTGTTACCGGCGGCATCCTGTATTACCAGATCATGAACGGCATCACCGGTACGGCCATGCCGTATTTCAAGCGCGATCTGGAATCCCAAAAGATCTGGGAAGTCGGCGATTATGTGGCAGTTTACTTTATCGGTGAATCCGATGCCAATAAAGAACCCAAAGGCATTGATGCATCCTGGGAACCTTAATTTAGTTGAATAGCTAAATGGTTGATTGGTTGAATAGTTAAAAAGGATGCATTCTGATTAAAATAGATAAAATCATAATAAACCAATCAACGAATTAACCAATTAACGAGTTACCAAAACATGTACTATTTCTTTTTTATCCTATTTATTTTTTCCGGTTTATTCTTTGGAATTCTGGTCTTTTTATGGGCCCTGAAAAGCGGCCAGTTTAAAGAACAGCAGCGGGCAAGATATTTAGCGCTTGAAGATGAGCCGGAAGCGCCGAATAAAGAAGTATCCCGCTCCAGCAAGCTGCAGTCCTACGTTTTGTTTGGTATTTTAATATTCGGCCTGGTGGTCGTTGCGTCGGTTGTGATCTATGCCCATTTAATTTAACCTTTGAACGCTTATGACGGGAGATAAATCGCCATGAGATATTTCGAACTACTGGGATTTCAGCATGTCATCCTTTTTGTTTTTCCCGCGTTAATATTCATGATTCTGCTGTACGTGGGATTATCGCGTTCCCATTTTATGGGGAAAAATACAGAAGAAAGAAAAATGAAAATCGTACATAGCTACCCTGGGAATCTGGAATCAAGAAACTCTCCCTTTCCGCTCATCCTATTTTTAATTATCGTCGGGTTTTTAATGTGGACGATTAGCTACACCTTGTTAACCGGAATATTAGGGGTAAAGATATAAATGAAAACATCAGATGAATCCGTCGTTGCCACCTGGGTGTTTATTTTGATCCTGGTGTTATTATTCGCTATCCAAAGCTTCCTGGCCTATAAAGTCATTGGAAATGCAGGTCAACCCTCCTGGAGTTACGGTATCGTCCGTGATGTTCCGGGCGAATCACCCTATGCCATTTATCCAAAGGTCCCTTATCCGCAACATGTCAAAGGCGCTAAGGGGGAATAGATGAAAAAAGTTCTACTAATAATAATCGCGGCAGGATTCGTTATTTACATAGCCTATGAAGCCCTGACGTATTACGATAATGAGTTTTTATACGGCCGCATGCGCGAAACCCCTGTTGTCAGACCTTACGAAAAACCTCTTTTGATCATGGAAGCCGGAGTTGTCCCCTTTTCAGGCGGTGAAATGAATTATCGGACTCAGAAGCCGGAAGATTTGAAGTCCCCCCTGGAAACGAACAATCCAGAAACCATCAAGCGCGGAGAAGCTGTTTACTTCACTTTCTGTGCCCAGTGCCATGGTAAAAACCACAATGGAAAGGGCCCGGTGGGGCAGAGCTTTTACCCCCTTCCCACTGACCTGCGAAGCCCAAAAGTTCAAGCCGAGTCTGAAGGCAATATTTTCTGGGATATCAGCTACGGTCTTCCGGAAGGCAAGGGCCGCCAGCCGGCACTGGCAACCACCATAGATGTTCTGGACCGCTGGCGAGTGGTCGCCTATGTTAAATCTCTCGGTATGCGGGAGTAAAGTTCCTTTGATATGCGAAGGTAATTTTTCTAACATCAATGCTGCTTTTTTTGATCATTCTTCCTGGAGCTGTTCATATTTTGGATTTAATGACAGACCAAATTGCTGAGCATCAACTTCCAGCAGTTTCAATCCGCAATCCAAAATCCAAAATTAAGATGACTCCATGAATAGAGACTCTAAACAACAAACCACCCTTTCCCAGGCATGCGACCTGTGCGGTCTGCCTTTGCGTTATGGGACGGTTACGTCTGTATTATCCGGTACCACCTATTCTTTCTGCTGTATTGGATGCCGCCAGGTTTTTAATATCCTTCTGGAGGCCGCCGGCTCCGGAAACCCGGCAACGTTTAAACAAACCGATCTTTTCAAGCAATGCCAGGAAAAAGGCATCATCCCCAGGTCTGAAACCGAACTTGCCGGCCGATCCCGGACCACCAATGCAGAAAATATCGATTCAGTTGACCGCCAACCATCCGATCCAGCGCTAACCTTATCCGACCAGGTGTCGCAACAATTCCTTTCGCTGACCCTCAAAATCCGCAATATGTGGTGTCCGGCCTGTGCCTGGTTGATTGATGAAACCTTGAAAAAAGCACCCGGCATTGACCAATCACGCTGTAATTTTTCAACCGACCGGCTGCATCTCACCTACAAACCCACCACAACGTCTCCGGACCGGATTATTGCCGCCATTAAAAAATTGGGTTATCAGCCAGCCATTCCGGGAGAAACCCGCGACGCTGTCGAGCGCAAAAGAGAGTTTTTGCGTTTTGCCGTCTCAGCATTTCTGACCGCCAATGTGATGATGCTATCTTTCGCGCTCTATTCAGGCTTTTTTACGCAACTCACCGCCGATACGATTACCAAGCTCTCCTGGCCTGCATTTATCATGGCCGGGATCGTTCTGGTTTACGGTGGATATGAATTTTATAAAAAGGCATGGGCCGGGATCACAAACGCGGCTTTCAGCATGGAAACGCTAATCATCATCGGTGTGTTAAGCGCTTACTTTTACAGCACCTATAATCTTTTTACCGGAAGCATTCACCTATACTATGACACCGCATCGATGCTGATCACCCTCGTGCTGCTGGGCAAAACACTGGAGCGCCGGGCGAAAGGAAAAGTTTTGGCCGATCTGGAGAATTTCTTTGCGCTGATGCCCAGCAAGGTCAGAATATGCACTGACAATTTTCCCGACGGCCGTTATGCGACCATGGGTCAACTGGCAGAAGGTGACATTTTTCGGGTAACTGAAACAGAACTTGTACCGGCCGATGGACGCATACTGACCGGCAACGGCGCTGTGGAAGAATCTTCACTGACCGGCGAGCCTTTACCCATCACCAAAAAGCCCGGTGACTTTATCAGAAGCGGTGCCCGGATTCAGCAGGGCAGTTTTAAAATCAAAGCCGAAAAAGTTGGCAGTGACTCCACCCTCGGTCAAATGATGCAGGTCATCGAAAAGACACTGCTGACCAAATTGCCGATTGAGGGCAAAACCGATATCATTTTGCAGTGGTTTGTTCCCGTCATTCTGGTGCTGGCGGCAGCCACCGGCATTGTGTGCCGCTTAATCGGTTTATCTTTGGAGACATCGATCCTCAGAGCGGTCACCGTAATGGTCATATCCTGTCCGTGCGCTTTAGGGATTGCCATCCCTTTAGCAAGGGTGGCCGGAATATCCATCGCCGGCAAAAAAGGCATCCTGGTGCGGAATTTTTCGGCATTTGAAATGGCCAGGCGGATTACGGCCGTTGTTTTTGACAAAACCGGAACCGTCACCCGGGGCAACTGGACCCTGCAGGAAATTGTGGCGTTCGCTCCCTTTGACGAAAACCGGGCCCTCGAAATGGCGGCGGGACTGGAGAAAAACTCAGATCATTTTATCGGTCGGGAAATCATGCGGCAGGCTCAAAACAGAAATATTCAGCCGGCAGCAATTGACAAAATCCGAACAGAAGAAAACGGTGTGTCCGGCGAATTTGAAGGCAATGTCCTAAAAATCGGATCCGCTACTTTTCTTTCTGATATGATCGATGATTTTAAAAAGCGATTAGGATCCAACCATTCACCGCAGGGATCAAAATATTCATATGTGTTTATGAGCAGCACAGATCAGTCTGCCGCTATTTTTGTTTTCGGAGACACCATCCGCAACGGTGCCGAAACAACCGTTGCAAAATTGCATCACCGCGGATTTCGGATCGCACTGGTTTCCGGTGATGGCAAGGAAACCACCCGGGCCGTCGCAAAAACAATCGGAATTCATGAAGCGCACGGTGGCCAGATGCCGAACGATAAAGTAGCGATTGTCAAAACGCTGCAAGATCAAAACCAGGTGGTGGCCATGGTGGGCGATGGCATCAATGACGCCCCCGCGCTGGTGCAGGCCGACCTTTCCCTGGCCGTCCATTCCGGGGCGAATCTGGGTGAAGAGGTGGCTGATGTGACCCTGATGCGGGCTGCGCCCGAACAAATCATCGATTTTCTGATATTTGCCAACGCGGTCAATACAAAAATCCACCAGAACCTGGTCTTCACATTTGTGTACAATGTTATCAGTAGCCCCATGGCCATGAGCGGCCTGCTGACACCGCTGGTGGCCGTATCCGCCATGCTTTTAAGCAGCATCAGTGTTATTGGAAATACCCTCCATTTAGTAAAAAAATCTTCATGAACCGACTTGTGGTTTCAATGCAACACGGGCATTCGGCTGCACGCCAGACAAAATGAATACTTTTATGCAAAAAATTTCCATGTCGCATGCCTCTCCAATCTCAAGATTTGAAGAAGATGTGCACACCGCTTGAAAATTCAAATCAGCCAGCATTTGAAAAACATTACATTCCAATAGCTTACATCGTTTATCCGACGCCTTCAAATTTAGTATTTTAAAGATCATTTTAATGAAACGAATGGTATTGTTTTTGCATCTATACTTGTAGATGTGTTGTAAGGGTCGGCTCTCATATTTCGACAATATGAGGGCGGAAGGACCGCCGAAAAAAGCGTCGCATGTCCGAAAAAGGCAGATGTTCGTAGGATTACGACGTTTAGCGGTGATTTTAACAGGTGATGAAACCACACAAAGCGTAAGCAGATTATCTGAAAAGCAGCTTTAAAAGGAAATAACGCTGCCAGAAATTAATGCGCCTAACGTCAAAAAACCGTTAAATTTTTACAGTATTGTGGTTGCCAAACCAGGATTGATGATTACACATTTGGGTAGGAAACATGAGGTGTTAGGGTTAAGAGAATTCGAATCTAAAATGCATCTTGACATTCCAGCCAGCAAGTTCCTGCCCGAAGGTGAAAGCAGCATCTCCTCAGTTGTTCATGATCTGAATAATGTGATAAAATGATTAGAAAATCAGAAACTGGTAGCTTGGGCCGATATCTGAAAGAACAAGGATTTTTAAGGAACCAATAACCATAATTTATAATGGGAGGAAAAATGCCTAAAAATTCAAGCACCCTTCACCGGCACCTGGCGGCCGTAAAAGACGGCAAGCTGCGGTTTGAAAACGCCTTCCAGGGGGTGTCCCGCATGATCCTGGAAGACAAGATTGAAAAAGTGGTGGTGAACGGCAAGACAACCTACGATTTTAAAATCTTCCGCAACGGTTCCAAACACGTCATCGGCATGTATGAGGAGATCAACAGCTTGGTTTCCTATGTGAAAGATGCGTCCGAAGGCGGTTCTTCCAAGGAAATGGCCTTTGTGCTGGTTGGCGAACCGGGCAACGGCAAAACGTTTTTGGTCGAATTTCTGGGCGGCAGATATCGTAACTTTCTGGCCCAGGAAAAAAACCGCAAGTTTACGTTTAAATTCTTGAATCTGGACAAGATCGGCAATTACGGTAAGATTTCCACAATTGAGTCGCAAACCTATGAGGATCCTATGATCCTGGCCATGAATCTGTTTGATGATTCTGATAAAAATAAGGAATTTTTAGCCAAACAGATCGGTTTTTCGGATAAGGATATTGAAAAACTGTATGAAAATTACCGGCCATTGGGCGCCTGCAGCGGCTATATCTGGAATGATTTCCAGACGCATTGTGACGGAAATATCGATGAAATGCTCAAATTCATCGAAATCACACCGGTGCCGTTGACTGAAAGCCTGGGAACGGTGACCGGAAAATATCCGGCCAAAGACAAAATCACATCCTCGGCCGTGGATCTGCTGGGCGAAGAGTCCATTCAACGCTTGCTGCATATCGCCGATACCAACAACCCGTACCGTTTTGATTTGCGTCGCGGCGCCCTGGCGCGCGTCGCCGGCGGCGGGATTCATTTCAGCGACGAAATATATAAAAACAAAAAAGATCTGGTCCAGGTATACCTGGGTGTCATCCAAAACCGTAGCATCGAAATTGACGGCTTCAAGTGGCCGATCGACACCCTGATTGTCGCCACCAGCAACACCTCTGAATTTCACCGTTTTCTATCGGAAAAAGAAGAGGCCCCCATCGTGGACCGCTGTCGAATCTGCTATGTGTCCCACAACACCAACTACAAGCTCCAAAAGGAGCTGACCCGCTATGCCATCCGCAGTGAAGGCCGCACCACCCTGACCCGCGAAAATCTGCACCAGGACCCGAATTTGAATTATGCTTCCTCGGTGGCCGCTGTTTTAAGCCGGCTGCCGCGTTCTGAAAAATTGACACCGGTTGAAACCATGAAACTGGCCGCCGGAGAGGTCGCCGGCGAAAAAAGCATTAAAACATTAGCGGAAGTCATCGATACGCTTAACCAGGATCCGGAAATCATCAACCGCTTTGGCCAGAAGGGCCTGGGGCAGCGAAATCTGGGCCGCTCTATCCAGCTGCTGATCGAAAGTTCTGAAACCAATGAAGGCCGGTGTATGTTCGCCTATGACATCTTCAAAGCCCTGGAGCGCATTATTTTAGATTATGTGAACGAAGCCAATGATCGCGCCAAATACCTTGAAGATCTTAAAACTGGCAAAGGATTGTATCGCGAACGGATTATGACCGAGATGTTCAATGCCTATATGGATGAGCCCTTTGCCATTCGCAAAGATGTCATGAACTATGTAAATATGATCATCGGAATTGATGCCGAAAACCTGGGCGCCGATAAGATGTGGAAATACAAAGACCCGCAAAACGGGGAACTCAAGGCGTTAAAGATCGATGAACGCTATATTAACAGCGTGGAAGAACGCCTGGGGCTTAAAACCGAAGAGCAGCGTGAGTCCTTTCGAACATCGATCCGTAAAATCTACGGCCAGAAGATTTCAGTCGATCCGGATTATGATTTTATGGACAACCGGGAGCTGGTAAAAGCCGTCACCGACGTGCGCCTCAAATCCGATATTTCCGGCGCCGGCAGCCTGATCGGCGCACTGGCCAACCGCACCAATGAGGAAAACCAGAAACTGTACGATCGCATGATCGAAACCATGCTCAATAAACTGGGGTACTGCCGCACCTGCGCGCAGAAGACGATTGAGTATTTTTGCACGCAAGAAGACGAGAAGTAAAGAGAATTCGGATTGCGGAATGCGGAATGCGGAAAAAATAGCAGAGGGTATGGTGCATGGCGTGGCGAGTACAAAAGTTATTGCCCCAGGCTCTATGCCTTTTACCTGATGCCTGAGGCCTGATGCCTGAAGCCTAATGCCTGGAGTTATCATGGATCCAAGACTCATTGAGCTTTATGAACGTTTGAAAAAAAAGGGGCTGGCGCCTGAGCAGGAACACAAGATTCTTGCCGAGATGGAAGCAGCCGATGCCCATGACCTTCCTGAAACCGGCGAAGCTGGATCCTCCAAATCATTCCGCAAGTTCCAGAATATTTACAACTATGATGATCTGTCTTTCCTGCAGGGAATAACCGCCCTGCAAAGCACCCATAACACCAGTCTGCGATCCATCGATGAGCTGCTGGAAAGAGATAAACAGCGCGAAGAAGACGGGTTCCCGCGCAAAATAAACGTGGGCCGTCTAATCAAACCGGGCAAAGCCGGCAAGGACAAGGTCGTGGTTGTTCCGTCAACCGTGGAAGAAAAATTTATCCATGATCCATCCTTTCAGACCTCCGAAGAAGAACCCTATGGGGGATCCGGTGATGGGGAAGAAGGCGATGTGATCGGCGAACAGCCGGTCCATGCTCCGGATGCCGACGGCGGAACCGGTCCGGGACAGGGGGAAGGCGCCCAGCACGAAATGGAATCCGACGCCTATGATCTGGGCCGGATTTTGACCGAAAAATTTCAGCTGCCGAACCTCAAAGACAAAGGCAAAAAACGATCCCTCACCCGCTATACATACGATCTTACCGATCGACACCGCGGGTTCGGCCAGCTGCTGGATAAAAAAGCCACCCTGAGAAAAATTGTCGAAACCAACATTCATCTTGGAAACCTGCCCGATATCAATGCCATCGATCCAGCACAATTTCTGGTGTCGCCCACCGACATGGTCTACCGGGTGCTGTCCCGTGAAAAGGACTATGAATCCCAGGCCATGGTTTTTTTCCTGCGGGATTATTCCGGTTCGATGGCCGGCAGATCAACGGAACTGGTGGTTTCCCAGCATGTATTAATATACAGCTGGCTGTTATACCAGTACGCCATGCAGGTGGAAACGCGTTTTGTGCTGCACGACACCGAAGCCTCGGAGGTAAAAGACTTTTACACGTACTACAATTCGGCGGTTGCCGGCGGCACCCAGGTTTTTTCCGCTTACCGTCTGGTCAACGAAATTGTTGAAAAAGAAAACTTAGCCCGGGACTACAATATATATATCTTTCATGGAACCGATGGCGATGATTGGGACACCGACGGCAAGGAGTCCATTCCGCAACTGGAAAAAATGTTGAGTTATGCCAATCGGGTTGGGATTTCCATTGCCGAGCACACCCAGGAAACCTCCCACAATACCGAAGTCGAAAAATATTTAAAAAAGTCCGGGCTGCTGACGGAAAAGCCGGAATTGCTCAGGTTGGATGTCATGCAGGAAAGTACCGACGAAC
>PVMK01117189.1_pt1 | contig 24419 bp, 29 predicted proteins | sample 1853481 | NCBI WGS metagenome assembly PVMK01 (sample SAMN08533507, study PRJNA380276) | Marine sediment metagenome, whole genome shotgun sequencing project.
TATAAGCATAGTTGCCAAAGTTATTCTTGTTTTGTCTTCAACCTTGGCTTCATCAAATGCTATGACTATCTTTTCAGGGGAAAACCAGCCCGGCCTATCTTGGAAATAGTTTTCATCTTCATAGGATTCATCTGTCACAGGTTGCCCCACGGTCTGCCTTAATTTGTTTATCAGTTCATTGAGTGGGACATTACCAACAGATGCGATGTGTTTTAAGGTTGCTACTTTAGCAACAGTTTTTCTTAAAAATGGATTTTTTAATTTTTTAAAAGGAGGTGCAATACCAATCAATGTATCTTCAAGCTCTGGATAGGTATCAAGCATTTCAGCAACCCTAGTGGACGGTGTTATATCAATGTGTTCTTTAGACATGGTATCCTCCTTTTAGTGAGCTAAAAATTGATAGGACTGTACCCATAAATTTCATGGATTACATTTCACGCAATTATAACAGAACAGGAAACCATTCCTGAAACATTGACTTAAATCAAATATAATAAATTTTAGAATTAAATTTTCAGAAAATAAAAAAGTGCAGATGTCTTGCCAACATCTTTAGTTTTGTCAGGCAAAATCTGACTCAACATGTACACCGTACATCTTGATTCTTCAGGAATGATTCATGAGTGTTGATGTATAGAAGCAGACATCTGAATTTTTCAAAGGTGTTTTTTGAATATATAAAATTTATTCATAACATTTAACACGAACAGTATAACCCTGAGCCTTTTCCGCTATATCAACCGCTTCAAGTTTTGTATTAGAATTTTCTAATTCATAGTTTATTCCGTGAGTATCTAAAAATATCTGCAATGTAAGAGATTTAATGGCAAAATTTATATTTTGAGGAAGAGAGCCTGTTGCTTTTGCAACCACCAGTTCATTGAGTTTTGATGAAACAACACCAACAACGTTTCCACTCATATCCAATACGGGGCCGCCTGAACTTCCGGGCTGAATAGGTGCTGAGATTTGCATAATGCTTGTGTCATTATCAATTCCGGTTACAGAACTAATATTGCCTCTTGTCACCTTTATAGTTTCTCCTAAAAGTGAAACCAAGGGGAACCCTGTCACAATAATATCCTCCCCAACTCTTACCCCTTTTCCGCCCCTGAGTCGCACATGACTGTTATAAGAATTATCAGATTTAATCACTGCTAAATCATTAGTGGCATCTGCAACAAGAACTTTTGCTTCACTATCTACTTTACTGCTATTAATTTGTATTTTTTTACAGTCGCTAATAACATGATGATTAGTAATTAAGTGTCCATTTCTGTTAATATAAAAGGCGGTTCCAGAGCTAACTTTAGGCTGTTTATCAGTTTTTTTATCCCTTTCCCCCTTATAAGTATAAGAATATTCTGGGGGGAGAACTCCCGCACTATGCTTGATAAACTTATCTTGCCGCCACTCTCCTTCGTACTTTTCTACTCCTGATGATGTTATCTGCATTCCAAACCCGTGCCTTTTGTCATCCTGCCACCCACCCTTGTACACCTCTCCATTGGGAAAAACCATTTTGCCTTTCCCCTCTCTTTTATTATTCTTAAAATCTCCAACATATTTAGTTCCATCGCCATGAACAAAAGTACCTTTCCCATTGATTTTGCCATTAGCATATTCACCAACATACCAGTCTCCATTGATGGCGGAAGTGTATTTACCCTGTCCGTGTTCTTTGCCGTCTCTAAATTCACCTATATACGTATCGCCATTCGAAAAAAAATATTTACCTTTCCCATTGATTTTGCCATTAGCATATTCACCAACATACCAGTCTCCATTGGCGAAAGTGCATTTACCCTGTCCGTGTTCTTTGCCGTCTCTAAATTCACCTATATATTTACCTCCACTAAAATATAATGCTGTTCCTTGTCCTTGTTGTTCACCACCCTTAAAAAAACCAATATATTTATGACCTACAGAAGAAATAAAGACTCCTTTGCCATTTATACAGTCACCTTCAATACACATTCCTTCAAGACCAAATGCTAAACAAGGCAAAATGAAAAAAGAGAGAATGATTAAGAAAAACAGGAATTTTTTCATAGGGTTATTTCCAAAGTGATTGATTTTACTAATTTACTTGTCTTGAGTAAATTGTATCACCACAAGAGCATACATTGAACATAATCATGGAATAAAATATACTAAGAACAAGGAGCAACTACAATCCAAGAATAAGCAATTCCCGAACTGGTAATTACTTGGTTGTTTTGCTTAGAGTTTTTGAGGTTTCTGTGAGGGTGGTTATGAATGTATCAAAGCAGCTTAAAGTTTATATAGATTTTTCTTTTGAAAAAATGCTTTTACAGAGCGAACAACTTAATCAGGCTCGGGCAGATTACCAAAATAGCCCTGAAGAAAACAGAAGGCACGCAGACAGAGAGCGACACCGCAGGGCAAAAAACACTAGATTAAAAAAACTAGATAGTCTTCATCAATATTTGAGGAGTGATTGTTATCAAGAAGCCAAGAAAGAAATAATTGATGAATATGTGCAATCAAACAAAAACCTTATAAGCAAAGAAGGGGATGTAACTCAAAACCCTCTAAAGGGTAAAGCAACAACGGATTTTAATAATTTTTTATATAGAGGTTTTTATTTGATAAAAAAAGAAATACCCAAAAAACAGGATAAATTGATCTATAAGATGTTGGCAGACTTTTTATCAGAAAAAGGCCACACGATGCCTAACGGCGACCCCTTTGACTACACAGATATTTCCTCAAGAATTGCATTCTTTAAAAAACTATCGGATGATATCAAACAACATTTTTATATAATTTTAGACAGCAGCTATGAAGATTTCTGCAAGAGAAGAGATACTCCGTAGTAATAAAAATTTACCACCCCCTCCTTAGATAAGAACAACAACCGTTTCCCCCCCAATAATAATTAGCTTGCCTATTAAGCATTGGGTTTTTGACCCATCTCTGCATCTATTTCAATAGTACATATGCCCCAATAATCTTTCTGCGCACGCATATAGCGTGATTAGAATAATTACTGTAATTTCAACTAGTTATGGTTGATATTTTTTATGGATGCATTATAGTTCTCATATGTCGATATAATTTTAAAAAACTTCAACAATTGAGGAGAAGTCATGGAAGATCAACTTTTAACAGTTGAGTTGTTGGCAAAGAAGCTTAATTTGAAAAAATCATGGGTTTACCACAGAACAAGACAGAAAGGGTCTGGACGGATACCACATTATCGCGCTGGTAAGTATTGCAGATTTCGACTTGTGGATGTTTTGGAGTGGTTGAAAAGACAGCAAGAAAGTGAGGATTAATAAAATGGATATGCAGGGAAAAATTAAAGAAATTGAACAACCATTTCTTGCTAGCTTGATTGCATTTCCAAATGAACTAAAAAGGGTTGCTCCTAGGTTGAAGCGTTCTGATTTCAGCAGTAAGGATTCACAAATTGCTTTTCAGGTTATTGAAGAAATGGCCTCAACAGAGGAGTGCATAAATCCTAACATCTTAATCAAAAAGGTAACTGAAAGGGGTGGCAATAAATCATATTTGGAAAATTGCATCCGTGACTCTATCCCTGTTACTGGACAACTAAACGCCCATGCAAAAATAATTGCGGAAGAATCCTATAAACGAAACCTTGCAAGAATTGGTTCACAATTAGATCAGGATATTAAAAATGGGAAATCCATTGATGAGCTTGAAAGCATACTCGATGAATGTGACGAACTAAGGACAGAATACCATATTGGGACAAACAAAAGCCTTGTAGCTATCACAATTGCTGATTTTTTAACTCAGGAACACCCACCACGAACAAATATTTTATCACCCTGGCTTCCCTCGCAAGGGTTATGCATGATTTTTTCCTGGCGTGGTGTAGGCAAAACTCATGTTTCCTTGGGGCTTGCTTGTGCTTTGACGGCTGGAGATGATTTTTTAAATTGGTCAGCACCTAATCCTGTTGGGGTTGTTTTTATTGATGGTGAAATGCCAGCGGCAGTTCTTCAAAAGCGACTACAAAGCATAATAGCTGGAATGGACAAGCAATCCACGGCTCCATTCAAAATAATCACTCCTGATAATCAATCAGACGGCATGCCTGATCTTGCAACTGTCAAAGGACAGCAGTTAGTTGAAGAACACATTACTGACGACATTCAGGTAATCATAATTGACAACCTTTCAACCCTAGTGAGAACCGGCAGGGAAAATGATGCAGAAAGTTGGGCTCCTGTGCAGAGTTGGTTTCTGAAGTTACGAGCAGCAGGCAAGAGTGTTGTTGCGATTCACCATTCTAACAAATCCGGTCAGTCCAGGGGAACTTCCAAGCGTGAGGATGTTCTAGACACTGTTATAAGACTTGAGCGGCCCAATGATTATACCCCGGATCAGGGAGCATGCTTCGAGGTTCACTTCGAGAAAAGCAGGGGCATATATGGAGATGACACTAGACCATTTGAAGCTCAATTAACAACTGGGAAGCATGGTGAGGCTCTTTGGACAACCAGAAGCATCGAGGATTCAAACTATCTAAAAATCATCAAACTCCACAAGGAGGGTTTGGCTAACAATGAGATTGCCGAGGAGATTGGCATACATAAATCAAACGTAAGCCGTAACCTTAAAAAGGCCGTCAAGAATGGTGACATAAATGGATAACAAGAAAAACAAGTTGCGCAGTTGCGCACCTATATATACGCAACACGCAACTAATAGGACGAATAAAGCAACCACTAGCGCAACCGATAACGCAACCGTAGACCTTAAAGCATTGGCGTTAGAAGGGTTAAGACGCAACAGGAAGCGCAACCAAGTTGCAACTAAGCAGGCAAAACAGCGCAACTTTACCCCCAAAAAAATTGCGCAAAAGTTGCGCCCTAAACAATGTCTGACCTGCGATCAGGTAGAAAATATTGAACATATAGGAATTGGTTGCAAACATATTGTAGATGGTTATTACCAGAGGCAATGGACAGTTTTAGATAAACTACAGGATTGTCCGAGGGGTTATTGGAACTGATATAAATTTCATTATTTAAGGTGAAACTATGGGACATGGACCACAATTAACAGAAACAGACCAAATAAGAACTTGTCAGTTAAAAGCAGCGGGTAAATCCAATAGAGAAATAGCTAATACAATAGGTCGCTCTCCTGCTTCTATTTCCCGGTTGGTAAATAGGGCTAACAGCAAAGATATTATAGAGAGTGAAGCATCAAAGATATTAGAAAAGCTACCTCAAATAATTGAAATAATATTTCGAGACTGGTAGATTCAAGTTCAAAGTGCACCATTTGAGTTAAGAACAGGACATGACAGGGTTTCTGGTATATTGAGAAGTACGACCAACTCAAAGCCAGAAGGAGCCCATCATGTCCTACACTCATTTAACCGAACAGGAACGATATGTCATTAGCCATTTAAATGTAGCAAAATTCAGTTTGAGGGAGATTGCCCGCCGGATTAATCGGCACCATACAACTGTGAGTCGAGAGCTGAAGCGGATAAAATCACAATACCCCTACTCATCCGTTTATTGGTATGATTGGACACATCCCGTGGCTCTCAAGAGACGTCATCAGGCACGGCATTATCGGCGTCAGAGAAATCAGCGCCTTGTTCGATATGTGAAAACCAGGCTCAAAAAACAGTGGTCGCCAGAAGAAATTGCACAACGTATTTGTATTGATTATCCAAACAATGAAAAAATGCGTGTCAGTCATGAGACTATCTACCGCTGGATTTACCTGGATGCCAGACTTGATGGCAAGCTTTACCTGAACCTACGGCGTCGGCGAAAAAAACGCCGTAGACAGAGACGGTATGGCACTGGACGTCGTTTCCTTGCGGGGAGAAAAAATATTGCAGAACGTCCTCAAATTGTTGAGGGGAGAGAACGATTTGGGGACTGGGAAGGCGATACAATTGAAGGCAAAAAGAGCAGTGGCTATATTGCAACTCTTGTCGAGCGTAAGAGTCGTTACCTCCTGGCTTCCAAACTGGGGAACAAGAAGGCGGCAGCTCTAACAGAGCAAGGTGTCAAAGCCTTTACTATCGTCCCCAGGAGACTGCGACAGACCTTAACTGTAGATAACGGATCTGAATTTGCGCAATTTAAAAAGTTTGAGAAAAAAACCGGACTAACGATATATTTTGCCGACCCCTATTCCGCATGGCAACGAGGAGCCAATGAGAATACCAATGGATTGTTAAGACAGTATTTTCCGAAAGGAAGTAATTTTAAAGAAGTAACGGAAGAAAATGTTGATAAAGCAGTTAGGATGCTAAATAACCGACCACGAAAATGTCTCAATTACCGGACACCACATGAAGTGTTTTGGAAAGAGGCTCGTGGTGCACTTGCAATTTGAATTCACCACTTAGATACAGCAAATCACCTTTCAAAAGTCCTAGCAGGTGAAATTCAAGAAAGTGAAGAAAAAACAATTCTAGAAAAAGATATTACAGCTCTCCTTAAATTCCGGGATCAGACTAATAAAACTATAAGCGAAATTTTAAAGGCCATGGGTATCTATGCGTCACACACACCCGGAATGGTCGTTCAGCAAATCTATCAAGACAATCGGACACAATCTCTAAGTCCAGATATTCTTCGCTTAATTGGTGGATTTCTTGGCAACCCTGCTGATGTTTTAGAAGGCGAAGTAATAGAAACAGCAGGTGACACTGAATAAATTTAGATTAGTTTAGAACCACTAAAGGCAAATGGAACAATTATGCAACAATGCTTACTTGTTTTCCGATTCTTTTTGGAAGTCGGGGTTTGCCTTTAAATATGCTCTTATCCCCTGCCTGACAAACCGCTCTACCTGTTGGGAGGTACTTCTGGTTTCCCTGTCGGCAATAGCTGAAAGCTGCTCTTTCAAGGATTCTTGCACCTGAAGCCAATAATAGATGTTTTTTTCTCTTCCATAATAAGACCATTTATAGCTTGTAAACTATATTATATCAAGTTTCTTAATGTTTTGTATTGTTATTTATTGTTTGACATATGGCAACAGTGTTTTTATACTTTATATAACGTTATTAAACAAATTAGATGAGGTGAAATTATGGCCTGTATAGCAAAAAGGCGCGCGCAGGTATGTGATAGACTTTTATGACAGTCAAGGCAAGAGGCGCTGGAAGACGCTGCCGAAGGGTGCGAGAAAGAAAGATGCACATACGGCATTACGTGATCTTGAAGATCAATTAGAGAAAGGAATTTACATTTCTAGTCGAGAAACCCCCACATTTAAAAAAGTAGCTGAAGAATGGATTGCATCAAAAAAACAGAATTTAAGATCCACCACATGGGAAGTTTATGAAGGGCATACTAGTGTCACGTCAACTCTCAACTGACGCATCCCGGAGTCTGCGCTTACCTGCTTGCCCTTTATTGCGCCTGCTGCGTTGCAACTTCATTCACATAGCACCACTATGCTTATAAAGTTATGCCTTGCAGGCACAATAAATTGCGGCGCAATATTACGCCATTTGATCCTTGACGCAACACTAGGAACCATTTCAACGAACTTGAATATATAAAGATAAACAGAATTACTACTGCCAGGATAGAGAAGTTTATTCAAATACGGCAAGAGCAAGGAATGAAGCTAGGCACCTTGCGAAAGATACTCGTTACCCTGAATCAGATTATGACTTATGCAGTAAGGCACAAATACATAGCGCATAACCCTGTTAGGGATGCAGAGAGGCCAAGAGGTCAAGGAACGGTAGAGAGAGAGCAAAAAAATAACTGTATTGAGTGTAGGAGAGATTCAGGCCCTACTTAAACAGGTAACAGATAAGAAATATCATACCCTTTTCATGTTGGCTATAACTACCGGAGCGAGGCAAGGGGAATTATTGGGCCTTAAATGGTCAGATATTGACTGGATTAATAGCCAGATTCATATTCAAAGGACATTTAATAAAGGCAGGTGGTTTGCCCCCAAAACAAAGAGTTCAGAGCGTAGAATTGATATTGGCCCCTCAACGGTTAAAGCCTTGAGGGAATGGAAACTCGCTTGTCTTCCAAATGATTTGAACTTAATATTTCCAAATGGTGCAGGACAACCAAAAAACTACAGCAATATGATGAACAGGGTTTATTTACCAGCCTTAGAAAAAGCTGGCTTAAATAAGATAAGGTTTCATGACCTCAGGCATACTACAGCCAGTCTGATGATAGAACAGGGAGAGAATATTAAATACATCCAATCCCAACTTGGACACTCCAGCCCAACTGTAACTTTAAATGTTTATGCTCACCTTATGAAGCCCACGAATCAAGAGGCAGCTTGCAGGTTAGAAAGCACCATTTTCAATACAAGTGGTAGCAAAATGGTAGCAGTCAAATGAAAAAGGGCTACAGCATAAACTGTAACCCCTTTGTTATCATTGGTGGGCGATACGGGATTCGAACCTGTGACTTCCACCGTGTGAAGGTGGCACTCTTACCACTGAGTTAATCGCCCGGTCTGTCAAAATTGTAAATTCGTAAAATTTTTGCAGTCGGCAACAGGGCCTGAGAATACAAAATATTTTATAGGATTAATACCTGTCAGCATCGTTATTTTTTACGATGATGACATAATTAATCCACTGCCTGCCAAACTTCAACTCAATTTTATTTTGTTTGGCGACATAGATTTCATCAATTTACCCTTATGAGTACATAAAAAATACTTGCTCATTCAAGGGGCTTTGGGTATTTTCACCTAGTTATTCTTATCAATTAAGAAATAGTGATGAAATCATAGCGTATGGTTTCATTTTTTTATGATTCACAGGAGGAAAAACGTGACAACAAAATCTACTGATAAACTCTGGCTTTCCGGCAACGAAGCGCTGGCCCTTGGAGCCTATGAAGCAGGGGTCAAGGTTGCTTCAGGCTATCCAGGGACTCCGTCCACGGAGATTATGGAAAATCTCTCAAAATATGATGGAGTGTACACGGAATGGGCTCCCAATGAAAAGGTGGGATTGGAAGTTGCCCTGGGCGCCTCTTTTGTCGGTGTAAGAGCCCTGGCCACCATGAAACACGTGGGAATGAATGTGGCGGCAGACCCGCTTTTTACATCTTCCTATACAGGAATACGGGGAGGCCTGGTCATTATTAATGCTGATGATCCGGGGATGCACAGTTCCCAGAATGAACAGGACAACCGCAATTATGCCTATGCTGCCAAGCTTCCCATGCTGGAACCCTGTGATCCTCAAGAGGCCAAGGATTTTCTGAAGACAGCCTACTGGCTAAGCGAGGGATATGACACCCCGGTGATAGTGCGGACAACGACCCGTATCGCCCATGTCAAGGGGCAGGTGACACCCGGTGAAAAAACAAGTTCGTCCGTAAAGCCGGAAATCGTCAAGGACGCTGCCAAGTTTGTCATGCTGCCGGGCAATGCCAGGAACAGGCGCAAATTTGTCACAGAGCGCATGAAAAAACTTTCTGAATTTGCCGAAACCTTTCCGGAAAATCGTATTGAATGGGGTGACGGGACGAGAGGATTTATTACCAGCGGCATTTCTTACATGTATGTCAAAGAGGCCTTTCCCGAGGCCTCGGTTTTAAAGCTGGGCATGGTATGGCCCCTGCCGGAGAAGATGATCAGGAGCTTTGCCGAACAGGTGGACGAACTTTTTATCATTGAGGAGCTTGATCCCTTTCTTGAACTGCATATCAAGGCCATGGGCATTCGCTGCCACGGCAAGGACCTTATTCCAGCCGAAGGCGAACTCAATACGGCTATCATCAGGAAAGCAATTACAGGAGAGGACTCTGCCGAATTTGCTCCGGTTGCATTACCTCCCCGGCCACCGAATATGTGCCCGGGATGTCCGCACCGCGGTCTTTTTTATGCGCTTTCCAAGCAGAAGGTATTTGTCGCAGGCGATATCGGCTGCTACACTCTCGGCTTTCTGCCGCCTTTATCCTCCATGGACTCATGTGTCTGCATGGGTGCCGGGGTATCAGCGGTGCATGGTATGGCCAAGGCACTTGGCGAGGAAGGCATGGGCAAAGAGGTCGCGGTAATCGGCGACTCGACATTTGTGCATTCCGGCATCACCGGACTTATCAATATTGTCTATAATGACAGCTATTCCACCGTCATAATCCTTGATAACCGAATCACGGCCATGACCGGCCAGCAGCCCAACGCTTCCTCCGGGACCAATATCAAGGGTGAACCTGCGCAGATGCTGAATTTTGAAGAACTCTGCAGGGCAATCGGTGTCAAGCATGTGGTTACGGTTAATCCCCATGAGATAAGTGAAACGAAGAAGGTGCTGAAAGAGGAAATTAACCGTCCGGAACCCTCCGTGGTAATCAGCCGGGCACCCTGTGTTTTGATTCCATCTGAAAAGAAGCGGGTAAAAGTGCCCTACTGGACCAAGATAGAGAACTGTACCGGCTGCAAGGCCTGTCTCGGACTGGGTTGTCCGGCCATTCACTGGGTGCCGGTAACTCCGGAAGAGGGGGAAAAGCTTGGTTTCAAGGAGAAGCAGAAGGGATATTCCGAGATCAGTATTGAATTATGCAACGGCTGTGGGCAGTGTGCGGAACTTTGCAAATTTGACGCTATCACCATAAAGGAGGACAAGTAATGAGTGAACAGGGAAATATTCTCTTTTGCGGCGTCGGCGGCCAGGGCATCCTGCTGGCCAGCGAGGTTACTGCCTTCAGCCTCCTGGCTGCCGGGATGGATGCCAGAAAGAGTGAGGTGCACGGCATGGCACAACGCGGAGGCTCTGTGACTGCGCAACTACGCTACGGCCCGAAGGTTTATTCGCCGTTGATCAGTCCGGGTGAAGCTGATATAGTTGTTGCCTTTGAGATGATGGAGGCGGTACGTTATCTGCCATATATGCACAGCCAAACCAAGGTTATAGTAAACACCCATAAGATTTTTCCGCCAGCCGTTGCCACGGGGAAGATTGGCTACCCTGAAAATGTACTGGCCGAACTGACCAGCCGTGATATTGATGTTAAAGAGCTCGACGCCTTTGAAATTGCCAGTAAAGTAGGGGAAGTGCGGGCGGTCAATATTGTTATGGTGGGCGTGCTTTCCACCTATCTGCCTATTGACGGGCAGGTATATGTGGATGTTATGAATGAACGGATTCCTGAGCGGTTTCGGGAAGTGAATATCAAGGCCTTTCAGGAAGGCAGGAAGATAGCTGCAGCGTAGCAGGTTAAGGAGACAGGGATGATTTGGAACGAGGAATTTGAAACACTGCCAAGGGAGCAGTTGGAAGCTTTGCAGCTCAAAAGGCTGAAGGACCTGGTGGAGCGCGTCTATTACCGGGTGAAGCCCTACCGTGAAAAAATGGATGAGGTCGCATAAAGCCGGAGCATATAAAATCTCTGGCAGATTTGCAGAAACTGCCTTTTACCACCAAGGATTTTCTTTGCGGGACAACTATCCTTTCGGGCTTTTTACCCTGCCCTCTGGATCAGGTTGTCCGGGTGCATGCCTCCTCAGGCACCACAGGAAAACCGACGGTGGTCGGTTATACCAAGCGGGATATTGAAACATGGGCCGAGGTCATGGCCCAGGGCATTGGCCTGCGGTGGGGTGCACCGGGGCGATGTGGTGCATAATTCTTACGGGTACGGCTTGTTTACCGGGCGGGGCTTGGGGCCCATTACGGGGCCGAGAAACTGGGCGCCACGGTTATCCCGATCTCAGGCGGCCAGACCAAGAGACAGATCCTGATTATGCAGGATTTTGGTTCCACTGTTTTGCTCTCCACCCATCCTATGCCCTTAATATGGCTGATACCATGGCAGACATGGGCGTGGATGCTGCCAAGCTTTCACTTCGGGTCGGTATTTTCGGTGCGGAACCCTGGAGCGAGAAATATGCGGGAAGAGGTGGAAAAAAAGCTGGGCCTGAAAGCCATTGATATTTACGGGTTTGAGTGAAATTATCGGTCCGGGTGTATCCATGGAATGCATTGAAGCGCAGCATGGCCTGCATATATTTGAGGATCATTTTATGCCGGAGATCATTGACCCTGACACCGGTGAAGTGCTGCCCATGGGTGAGGAGGGTGAGCTTGTTTTCACTACACTGACAAAAGCAGGCCTTCCCGCTTATCCGTTACCGGACCAAGGATATCACCAGGCTTATTGCCGAGCCCTGTGTCTGCGGCAGAACTTTTGTGCGCATGGAAAAAATTACCGGCCGCACCGATGATATGCTGATCATCCGCGGGGTGAATGTCTTCCCCACCCAGGTCGAGCATGTACTGATGGGTGTTGAGGGGGTTGAACCCCATTACCAGATCATCGTCAACAGGGAAGGCTCAATGGATACCATGGAAGTCCAGGTCGAGGTGAGTGAGCAGCTTTTTTCCGATGAGGTGAAGAACCTGGAAAATTTAAGCAAGCGGATCCAGGCGGAGATAAAAGATCTGATCGGTTCCACCTGCAAGATCACCCTGGTTGAGCCCAAAACCATCCAGAGAAGTGAAGGTAAAGCAAAACGGGTGATTGACAATCGTAACGTATAGTATTTAAAATAATATTGTTTTGCATTTATTCATTTTCAGGTAAAACAGTGTTGCCAACCTTTGATTCGAGTTTAGCGAGAGGTAGGATATGAAAGTTGATCAAATTGCCGTATTTCTGGAGAATAAATCCGGTCGTCTGGCAGCTATTACCAAAGCCTTAAGTGACAACAACATCAATATCCGCGCCCTTTCGGTGGCAGATACTGCAGATTTTGGTATTTTGCGCCTTATAGTGGATGATACCGACAAAGCGACACGGGTATTAAAAGAAGAGGGCTTTACGGTCGCCAAGGGAGTTGTGATTGCAGTCGAGGTTGCTGATAAGCCCGGAGGACTTGCCAGGGGTACTATCTGTGCTGCATGAAGCAGAGATAAATGTAGAGTACATGTATGCCTTTGTTGAGAAGAGCAGCGAAAATGCTGTTCTCATCTTTCGTTTTGATGATCCGGACATGGCCATTACAATTTTACAGAATGGAGGAATAAAGATTTTGACGGGTGAGGAAGTCAGGGCAATTTAAGTTATATACAGTGGGGGGAATATTGATCTCAAATTAAGAGCAATAATCCAGTAAGCTAAAATGAACAAGGAGGTTGAAACGTGATGAAGCGAGTAATGAGTTCTGTATTAACAGTAGTAATCTCGTTTTGCCTGGTAGCTGGTTTTTCACCAGCGTCAGTTGCCAAGGCCGAAACAATTAAAATTGGAGCCATTCTGGCCGTGACCGGTGGCGCGTCGTTTCTGGGTGGTCCCGGAGTCCAGGACCCTGGAAATGATGGTTGAAGAGATCAATGCCAAGGGTGGTATCAACGGCAACAAAATCGATCTGATCATCAAGGATTCCGGCGCCAATCCTGAAAAAGCTATCTCGTTTACCAAACAGCTTATTGAGGAAGATAAGGTTTTTGCAATCATTGGGCCTTCCACCAGCGGCGAAACCATGAAGATCAAAAATATCGTCGAAGAAGCCAAGATGATCCTTGTTTCCTGCGCTGCAGCTGAAGTGATCGTCAACCCGGTTGCCAAATATGTTTTCAAGACACCACAGAAGGACAGTGACGCCGTAAAGAAAATTTACGGCACCATGAAAGACCTGGGTATTACCAAGATCGCTGTAATGGCAGGGAAATACCGGTTTCGGTAAAGCCGGAAAGGGCCAGCTTGAAAAAATTGCTCCCGAATTCGGCATTGAAGTTCTCATGACAGAGGTTTATGACAAGAAGGCCACGGATCTGTCTGCTGTTGTTGCCAGCTGATGGCCAACAAGGATATCCAGGCAGTGGTCAACTGGTCAATTGTTCCGGCCCAAGGTATCCTGGCCAAGAACATGAGGCAGGCCGGCTGGGATGTGCCCCTGTTTCAGAGCCACGGCTTCGGCAATGTCAAGTATATTGAAGTAGGCGGTGCTGCAGCCGAAGGCATTATTTTTCCGGCAGGAAGACTGCTTGTTGCCAACAGCCTGGCTGAAGACAATCCTCAGAAGCAGCTCCTGGTTCGGTATAAAATTGACTATGAGACAAAGTACCCGGATGATAAGGTGTCCACCTTTGGCGGCCATGCCTATGATGCCCTCACCATACTGGTGGCGGCCATTGAAAAGGCCGGCCTCGATAAAGAGAAAGTACGCGATGCCATTGAAAACCTGAAGGGTGTTGCCGGTACTGCCGGAGTTTTCAACTTCTCACCGGAAGACCATAACGGCTTGGATATTAATTCGTTTGAAATGTTGACTGTTAAAAATGGTAAGTTTGCCATCTATCACAAGTAATATTAAATATCTATCAAGCATTTAGCAGCAGGGGCGGGGAATTGAATAATCTCTCCGCCCCTTTTCCTGTATGTAGCACCTGCGCATGACTCCTGAACTTTTCATACAATACCTGTTTGCCGGCATAACCTATGGCATCATCTATGCCATAGTGGCCATCGGTTTTAACATCATCTATAACACCACGGGCATCATCAATTTTGCCCAGGGTGAGTTCGTGATGCTGGGCGGCATGATCGCCATTTCCATGCAAGCCTTTATGCCAATCCCTCTGGCTATTCTTGTAGCAGTGGTGATCACCATGATAGTCGGTGCCTTGATCGAGATGGTTTTTATCCGCTGGCTGGAGAGCCCTTCAGTTCTGCGCATGATCATTATCACCATTGGCATTTCAATTCTGGTCCGGGAAGCGGGGTTGCATATCTGGGGTGAAAGTGTGCGGGCCCTGCCGTATTTTATTGGCAACGAGGTGACATCCATCGCTATTTTAGGGGCAAGAATCTCACCCCAGGTCCTCTGGGTCATAGGAGTCTGCTCTCTGATGGTTGCTGGCTTGAGCCTTTTCTTTAAATTCACCTCTCTGGGGCGCGAGATGCGGGCCTGTGCCGCCAACCGACGGGCAGCAATGCTGTGCGGTATAAATGCCAAGAACATGGTCACCCTGTCCTTTATACTCTCGGCAGGCATCGGGGCCGTGGCAGGTTGTATCATGTCCCCCATTACCTATTCGGATTATTCAATGGGGCCCAACTTAGCTATCAAGGGTTTTACCGTAGCGATCCTGGGGGGGCTTGGCAACAGCCTGGCAGCAGTAGCAGCAGGGTTGCTGCTCGGCATTATTGAGGCCTTTTCCGTCTCGGTACTGCCCCTGGCTTTTCAGGATGCTATTGCCACCTCCATATTACTCCTCATTCTGTTTATCAGGCCGCATGGCCTGTTCGGCAGCAGTGAGGCCGCAAGCCTGAAGGAATTTTGATGGATTTGTTGAAAAGATATATCCCGGTTTTTTCCCTGCTGGCTGTTGTTGTGGCAATTCAGCTTGTGACGTATTTTACGGAAACACCCTACTACCTGACACAGTTGACCATGTCAGCTTACTATTCTGTTGTCGTTATCGGGCTGTGCGTGCTGATGGGATACGGGGGACAACTCTCCCTGGGGCATGCAGGTTTCTTTGCCATAGGCGGTTACCTTGCTGGAGCGCTTACTACCCACGACCTGATGCCTTTTCAAGACCATGGATTGGTTTCATTTTTTAATAAGATAGGCTTGCTGGTTGCCCACAAGGATCTTTACGGTGGGGACCTGTTGGCCGTTGAGCCCTGGACAGCTTTTATCATAGCTGTACTTGCAGCAGGGCTCATTGCTTTTGCCATAGGCGGGCCTATTTTAAAGCTCAAAGGCCATTACCTTGCCATGGCAACCCTTGGTTTCGGTATAATAATTTATCGGATTGTTCTTGCCAGCGCCTACTTTGGTGAAGCTGACGGCATCTCCGAGGTCCCTTCTTTTAGGTTGTTGCCGGGCATAGAGGTAAGCGGCAGTTTTGGAACCCGGATCTTAAACTATTATATTGCCTGGGGAGTGGTTATTGTAGGCATTATTCTGTTACTTAACCTGATACATTCAAGGGTAGGCAGGGCGTTGCGCTCAATCCACGGTGCAGAAGAGGCTGCCAATGCCATGGGGGTCAATACGGCCCGCTACAAGCTCTATATATTTGTGTTAAGTGCTGTATTTGCGGCAATTGCCGGGGTGTTGGTTACACATTACAACGGCGGCATAGGGCCCTCGGAGGCCGGTGTCATGAAATCCATACGCTATGTTGCCATAGTTGCTGTTGGAGGCATGGCAAACATCTGGGGCGCTCTTATCATGGGCATAGTGCTGAATTTTCTCTCCCTGCGCGGAGTTTTCGGCTCCTATGATGATGCGGTCTTTGGGGGGATCCTGATTATTATCATGCTTTTTGCACCCCAGGGAATTTTAAAGATCAACCCATGGCAGAATATAAAGTCATTGTTTGTGCTCTTTATGGGGCAGAACAAGGAAGAACCTTCGGAAAACTGAACAGATAGTGCACGTTAGGAAACAATTTGAAAGGAAAAATAATTGGTGGCTCTGCTTGAAATACAAAATCTGAATCGCCACTTCGGTGGCCTGCATGCGGTGAACGATGTCAGCTTCAGCGTGGAGCAGGGTATGATAAAAGCCATTATCGGGCCGAACGGGGCCGGCAAAACCACGCTTTTCAACCTCATTGCCGGTAATCTTCCGGCCAACTCAGGGACAATTCGTTTCAACAGTACGAAAATTAACGGCCGCAAGCCTTACCAGATTGCCGGTTTGGGCCTGTCGCGAACATATCAGAATATAAAGCTTTTCCATGGCATGACAGCCTTGGAGAATGTCATGCTGGGAAGGCATGTCCGGAGTAAGGCAGGATTCATGGCAGGGATGCTGAATCTGCCCTGGACATGGTCTGAGGAGAAGAAAATTAAAGAAAAGGCCATGGAGTATCTTGTTACTCTCGGAGTTGCAGATTGTGCGGATATAGAGATCAGCAACCTGTCATTCGGGCAACAGCGTGGTGTGGAATTTGCCCGGGCTCTTGCCATGGAACCGACACTGCTTTTGCTTGATGAGCCGGCAGCAGGCCTCAATATTTATGAAACGGCCGAAATAGGCAAACTCATTACCAGGATACGCGATCGTGGTATTACCGTGCTGCTTGTTGAACATGACATGTCACTGGTCATGGATATCTCTGATGAGATCGTGGTATTAAGCTTTGGTGAGAAGATTGCTGAAGACCTGCCCCAGAACATTCAGAAAAATGAGGAAGTGATCCGAATCTATTTAGGAGATGAGGATGATTGACAGAAGATTGCAGATTGCCGAATGAAGGATGAAAACAAAAAGATTAAAACAGCAGGTCATGCCGCAAGAGAACAATGTTAAAGATTAGAAACCTAGAAGCCGGTTATGGCAAACTGCGGGTGCTTAAACGCATTTCAATGCATGTGGATCCGGGGGAGATTGTTACCATTATTGGGGCAAACGGAGCCGGCAAAACCACCTTGTTGCACACAATTACCGGACTGATTAAGGTTGGTTCCGGTGAGATTGTCTTTAAAGATAAGAATCTGCGTAAGATTGCACCGGAGAAGGTTGTTTTTTTAGGCTGTTCTTTGGTCCCGGAAGGCAGGCAGGTATTTTCCACTATGACGGTACTGGAAAATCTGCTTCTGGGTGGATATGTCCAGGCCAAAAGGGATAGAAGCAATGCTAATAGTGAAATGGGGCGGGTGTATGAACTTTTTCCAGTGTTAAAAGAGCGGGAGAACCAGTTGGCCGGCACACTTTCAGGTGGCGAGCAGCAAATGCTGGCCATGGGCAGGGCCCTTATGGCAAAACCTTCACTCATCATGATGGATGAACCTTCCACCGGACTGGCGCCGCTTATAGTTAAAAGTATTTTTCAGGTTATTCTAAGGCTGCGGGAAGAAGGTAATACCGTCTTACTGGTAGAACAAAATGCCAAGGCTGCCCTTGGTATAGCTGATAGGGGATATGTACTGGAAACCGGCAAGATTATCTTACAGGGCGCGGCGGAAGATTTGCTTGAGAATAGGGATGTGCAGCGGGCATACTTAGGCCGAGAAGTTGATTGAAAGAAGAGGTGCCTAAAGTTTGAAGTGCCTAAAGTGCCTAAAGTTAAACAAAAGGCATTGTAATATATTTAGTTTTTAACTTTAGGCACTAAGGTTACGCAAGAAGCAATGTTTATGTCCAAAATACAGGTAGTAATGAAAAACTGCAGCGGAGATGAGGCATGAAGTATTGGGAAGAAAGCAAAGAGTGTATGGCAAGAGAGGATCTTGAGCAGCTGCAGCTTGAGAGGCTGCAGTCCACCCTTTTCAGGGTGGCAACCCATGTTCCTTTTTATAGGAACAGGTTCAAGCAACTGGAGGTTGATCCTGACGGTTTTCGTTCACTTGAGGAGTTGAGTTCCCTGCCGTTTACCACCAAGGACGACCTGCGTGAGAATTACCCGTACGGCCTTTTTGCTGTACCCCTGCGGGAGGTTGTCAGGATACATTCATCCTCGGGTACGACTGGAATGGCCACAGTGGTCGGTTATACCAAAAACGATATAAAAAACTGGTCTAACCTGATTGCCAGAATCTTTACTGCTGCCGGCCTTACCAAGGATGATGTGATCCAGATTGCCTTTGGGTACGGTTTATTTACCGGTGGTTTCGGGATGCATTATGGGGCGGAAAGGCTTGGTGCCTCGGTTATCCCGATTTCCAGCGGCAATACCAAACGGCAGATTCAGATCATGCAGGACTTCAAAACAACCGCGCTTGTCTGTACCCCGAGCTATGCCTTGATGCTGGCAGATAAAATGCTGGATATGGGGATCAATGTCAGCGGTCTGTCACTGAAATATGGTCTTTTTGGGGCTGAGCCCTGGTCGGAGGCCATGCGTCAGGAAATAAATTCCAAGCTGAACATCAAGGCTACAGACAACTATGGCTTGAGTGAAGTAATGGGTCCCGGCGTTGCCGGAGAATGTCTGGAATGCAACGGACTGCATATTAACGAAGACCATTTTCTCGTAGAGATCATTAATCCTGAGACACTGGAGCCGGCAGAACCTGGAGAAATCGGTGAACTGGTTATAACCACCCTGACTAAGGAAGCCTTTCCGGTTATTCGTTACCGGACCCGTGACTTGACAAGGCTGATTACCGAGCCTTGTCCCTGCGGCAGGACCCTGCACCGGATGAGCCGGGTCCTGGGCCGCACCGATGATATGCTGATTATCAAAGGAGTCAACGTATTCCCTACTCAGATAGAAAATATACTTTTTGAAATTGAAGGAACCGAGCCCCATTACCAGATCGTCATAGAAAGAGAAAATCACCAGGATAAAGCCACCGTTATGGTGGAGGTGATGGAGTCGATTTTCTTTGACGAGATGAAAAAGCAGCGGCAGCTGATTGACACTATCAAGAAGCGGCTGGCTTCGGAACTGGGTATCTCAGTCGATGTGAAACTGGTGGAGGAAAGAACCATCGAAAGGTTCGAGGGTAAGGGGCAGCGGGTTATCGATAAACGCGAACTGTAAGGGTATTTCGTGCTTCGGATTTATTAAGAAAACCGGGAAACCGTAAAATCGGGACAGATTGATTTAATATTGCTACGTTCGGTTGCCTGTTAACCTTTCAATACATTGCCAATATCCTTGGCTTTATTTACCTCTTCCTTGAGGGAATTCATTTCTTTGACGCCTGGTACGTTTTCGTCAACCAGGTTTTTGCCGGTTTCTTCAACCTCCCGCAAACCGCTTTTAAAGGACTTGATGCCCTTTCCCAGACCGGCGCCGATTTCAGGAAGTTTTTTGCCGCCGAAAACCAGGAAGGCAATACCGAATATCACTAAAAGTTCAGGGGTTCCAAGGCCAAACATTATATACTCCTTAATTAGTTTATTGCATTCTTAGAGAATTACCTGATAAAATATCAGGCGGATTTATCCTCTTTCTCTTCTTCAATTTTATTTTTTTCCTCATCTTTGGTGGCTTTTTTGAAATTCTTGATGCCCTTGCCAAGCCCGCTGCCAATTTCCGGCAGCTTGCCAGCTCCGAAGATGATGACAATGATAACCAGAATGATAACGAGTTCAGGCATTCCGAGTCCGAACATGAAAATACCTCATCAGTTTTAAAAAATTTCATTAACAGAGACAAAAAAAGACATATACCGCTCTGCCTTGAACATTGCTATATAATTATATATAGTTTACCTGAAAAAATGATCCTTGCAAGTTTATTTCTGCTCCTAACTAGGGCAGTCACCGAACAAGTTTTTGAAAATACTGATGATATGAAAAATTTCAGCCGCTCATTTTCTTGACTTTTTCACCCATGCGCACCATATCGGCCAGTATAGTTTTTTCGTCAATGGTTCGAAGCTCGCGGTTCCGCATGACAACTTTACCATTTATAATAGAGTGGATGACATCTGCTCCCCTGGCAGCATAGACCAGGTGGGAGGGGATATTGTAAAGGGGCGTCAGGTGTGGCTGGTTGAGGTCTAAAACAATGATATCAGCCTTCTTGCCGGGCTCCAGGCTGCCTATTTCATTGTCGGCAGCAAGTACCCTGGCGCCGCCGGTGGTTGCCATTTCAAGGGTCTCTGCTGCTGTCATGACCGTTGGGTCAAGCCGATGGGCCTTGTGCAGTTTAGCTGCACTGTTCATTTCGCCAAACATATCCACATTATTATTGGAGGCACTGCCGTCCGTGCCAAGGCCGACTGTAATCCCTGCTTCGAGCATTTCAGGCACCGGAGCCACCCCGGCAGCAAGCTTCATGTTACTCTCCGGGCAGTGGGCCACCTTCACGCCGCGCTGGGCCAGTAGGTCAATTTCCTGCTGGTCCAGTACGACGCAATGGTCAGCGACCACTTTGCTGTCCAACAGGCCAAGATTTTCAAGATGCATAACCGGGGTAACCCCGAACCGTTCCAGGACCCCTTTTACTTCGTCATCTGTTTCCGAGAGGTGAATGACATAGAGGGCATCATGCTTTTCAGCACTTTTTTTGAGTCTTTTCAGAAGGTCGGGGGAGCAGGTATAGACTGCATGGGGATCAACTGTAATGTTTATCAAAGGATGATTCGTATACATTGCAAACAGTTCATCAACATATGTAAAACCTGATTCCAACTCTCCATAATTGGGAGAAGGGAAATCATAGAGGACTTCTCCTATCCAGGCCCGCATACCGGTATCAGCCGTGGCTCGGGCCACATCCTTGGCAAAAAGATACATGTCGCAGAAGCTGGTGGTGCCGGATTTGATCATCTCGGCAATGGAAAGCAGGGTGGACTGGTACACCATCTCACTGTTCAGTTTTGCTTCCACAGGAAAAATATATTCCTGCAGCCATTGCATCAAGGGAAGGTCGTCGGCCAGGCCGCGAAAACAGGCCATGGCTGCATGGGTATGTGTGTTTATCAGGCCGGGCATGACCAGGCCATGTTCTTCGGCAATGAGTTCGGCGTCGGGATATTTTTCCTTGAGTGTGTCGCCCGGTCCGGTTTCGATAATGGTATCGCCCTGCACAGCAACCCCGCCATCCTTTATGATTGTTTTTGCCTCATCCTGAACATAAACATGGCTTCCGGTGATTAAAAGATCTGCAGCAGGTTGATCCTGGTTCATAATGATTCCTTAAAATAAAAACTAAAAAATTCGCAAAGAATTATTAACTGTATTTTGCGCTATACGGTTAATAAAATTTCTTTAACGAGACGCTGCATTTGCGGTTCAATCTGCCGGGACATTGCCAGGATATCTTCCAGCAGGATAGGTTTGAAATTATCAGGGTCATTGACATTGGCAATTGCGGAGATTCCCAACACACGCATGCCGGCATGCTTGGCCACTATTACCTCGGGAACCGATGACATGCCTACACCATCGGCCCCGCAGTTTTTAAGAAAACGGGTTTCTGCCGGTGTTTCAAGGCTGGGGCCGGGTATGGCTGCATAAACGCCACTGCAGACATTATCTATCTGTAACTTTTCTGCACAGGCCAGGGCTGTATCAACAAGTTTTAGGTCATATGGCTCGGAAAGGTCAGGAAAACGCGGCCCCCATTCATCAATATTGGGCCCCCGCAATGGGTTTTCAGCAATAAAGTTCAGGTGATCACGAATGATCATAATGGTGCCGGATGCAAAGGAAGTGTTCAGTCCGCCGGCCGCATTGGTCACCACCAGTAAATTTGCGCCAAGCAATGAAAGGACCCGAACCGGGAAGGTAAGCTCTTTTGTTGAATAGCCCTCATAAAAGTGAAACCTACCTTGCAGGGCAGCTACCCTCTTGCCGCTGAGCCGGCCAAAAATCAGGTTTCCCGGATGGCCCGCAACAGTGGATTGCGGGAAATTGGGGATTTCTTCATATGGTATTATCTGCCTGTTTTCTATGCTGTCGGCCAGGCCGGCAAGCCCGGTGCCGAGAACGATAGCAACAGAGGGTGGTTCGGATATTTTTCCTTCCAGATAGGCAACTGTCTCGTTAACTTTAGTCTGGTATTCCTCAATATCAACCATGGCTTCGATTCTACCTGAAATTAATTTTACGGGATTTATTATAGCTCCATGGATCGTCTCTATTACAGCAAGGCATGATCGCTTATGTATTGCTGTATGTCCCGAAAGTCGGCATCAAGTACCTCGCATCTGCTTTCCCTTTGCTGCAGGCCGTTAGTGGTTCGGGCAGATCCGGTTCTTTGCCGATAGCGCGAGCAACCGCATCGCCGAATTTGGCAGGATGGGCGGTGGCAAGACACACCACAGGAACCCTGGGACCCGGCAGGCTTTGGCCGCATTGACGCCAACCGCAGTATGGGGATCGAGCAGATAGTCATTATCCCTGTGGAAATCCTTGATGGTAGCAATCGTCTCATCTTCATTGACACTTTTTGAGACAAAATCCTGACGTATTCTGTGCTGCAGGTCCTGGCTGAACTGCAGGCTGCCGCTTTTGCCGAACTGTTCAAAATCGCTGCGGACCTTATCCGGATTCATATTATGAAGATAATAAAGATATCGTTCAAAATTGCTGGCGAGCTGGATATCCATGGATGGACTGCTGGTGGAAACCACCTTGGAAACTGAATAGTCCCCATGGGTTACAAAACGGGTCAAAAGGTCATTTTCATTGGTGGCCAGGATCAGTTTGCGGATCGCACCTTCCGGCAGCAGCTGCTTGGCAACATAGCCGGCGAAAATGTCACCAAAATTACCGGTCGGCACTGCGAAATCTACGCCGGTAGTTGGAGTATCCCTGTTGATCTTCAGCCAGGCATAAACATAGTAAACCACCTGGGCCAGGATTCGGGCCCAGTTTATCGAATTGACCGCCCCCAAGTGATAGTTTGTCTTAAAGGGAATGTCGTAGAACAGTTCCTTGACAATGGCCTGACAGTCATCAAAGGTTCCCCGGACCGCCAGATTGAAGACATTGGGATCAATGACTGTTGTCATCTGCAGTTCCTGGATAGGGCTTACCCGCTTATGGGGATGCAGAATAAAGATGTTGATCCTGTCTTTGCCGCGGACGCCGTAGATGGCAGCACTGCCTGTGTCGCCTGAAGTAGCGCCGACAATATTCATCATACCGCCCGATTCCTTGAGGATGTACTCGAATACATTGCCGAGAAACTGCAGGGCGACATCTTTAAAAGCCAGGGTTGGACCATGGAAGAGCTCAAGAATGTAGAGATCTTCCTTCCGGATCAGCGGCGTGATCTGCGGATGGATGAAGGTGGAGTAGGAACGGTCAATTAACTCTTTCAGGTCTTTGGCGGGAATGTCCGTTATGAAAAGTTTGAAAATTTCCCCGGCCAGTTCCTGAAAGGAGAGTGAATGCCATTGCTGGACAGTAGCGCCGTCAACCTGGGGCAGATTTTCGGGCAGCAAAAGTCCGCCGTCGGTTGCCAGCCCCATCATGACAGCCTCTTTGAATGATACGGGGCTGATTTTTCCTCTTGTGCTTATGTATTTCATTGGACTGAAAGTTGATACATCGTAAAAAGTCTCGTAGTCATCAACGGGGCCTAATAATATCAGCTAGTTACGTGCGCAATACCTGTCCGCATCGTGCTTTTTACGATGCCGACAAAGTTAGATGTTTCTTAATTTTAAGGTTGCTCTGCAATAATCAGGCTCTTTCCGGTCATCTCCCCAGGTATCGAAAGATCCATAAAGGTCAGTATTGTCGGCGCTATATCCCTGAGTGAACCGTTTTTTCGTAAGTTGCTTCCCTTATATCTATCATTAATCAATATAAAGGGAACCGGGTTTAATGAGTGGGCTGTGAAGGGGCCTGCAGAGCCTGGGTCTTTCATGGTCTCAGCATTGCCGTGATCCGCTGTAACCAGCACCGTGCCGCCGGCTTCAATAAAAGCAGGAACCAGTTTGCCCAGGCATTGGTCGACTGCCTCGCACGCTTTTACAGCTGCTTCCATAATGCCGCTGTGCCCCACCATATCTCCATTCGCATAGTTCAGTACTATAAGGCCATACTCTTTTTCAGCACGCCGTTTGAGC
>PVMK01119510.1_pt1 | contig 24418 bp, 26 predicted proteins | sample 1853481 | NCBI WGS metagenome assembly PVMK01 (sample SAMN08533507, study PRJNA380276) | Marine sediment metagenome, whole genome shotgun sequencing project.
GGTACGTCACGCCGGAGCTCAAGGAGTGGGAAGAGAAGATCCTGGACGCCGATACCGGGATCGCGTCGCTCGAAGCCCGCCTGTTCACGACCCTCCGCGAGTCGCTGGAGTCGGCCACGAGCCGGCTTCAGGACACGGCTGAACGCATCGCCGAGCTCGATGTTCACGCCGCGCTGGCGGACGTGGCCGAGCGGAACGGATACGTCCGCCCGGAGATGCACGCCGGTTTCGGTTTCGACGTCAAGGCTGGCCGACACCCGGTGGTCGAGCAGATGATCACGCGGGAAGACTTCATCCCCACGACGTGACGCTCGATCGCGACGCTTTCGCCATGATCCTCACGGGACCCAACATGGCGGGGAAGTCGACGGTGCTACGCCAGGTAGGCCTGATCGCGCTCATGGCCCAGAGCGGCTCGTTCGTTCCCGCCGATTCGGCGCGAATCGGTGTGTCCGACAGGGTGTTCACTCGAGTGGGAGCCTCAGACAGCCTGGCCCACGGCCAGAGCACGTTCATGGTCGAAATGATTGAGACGGCCGCGATCCTGAGCGGGGCCACGGACCGCAGCCTGATCCTGCTCGACGAGATCGGACGCGGCACGTCCACCTACGACGGTGTAGCGATCGCCTGGGCAGTCACGGAGTTCATCCATGATCGGATCGGCGCCCGGACGATCTTCGCGACCCACTACCACGAACTCGTCGAGCTCGCCGACATGCTGGATGGCGTGACGGCCTGGAACGTCGCCGTGCGGGAGACGGGAGAGGACATCGTGTTCCTCCGGCGTCTCGAGCCCGGCGGGTGCGATCGTTCCTACGGCGTGCACGTGGCGCGCATGGCGGGCGTGCCGCGCGAAGTGATCGATCGGGCGTTTGCGGTCCTGCACGAGTTGGAGGACGGTCCAGGCGGTGGCACCCGGCTGAGCCACCTGGGTGAGCGGGAGCGTGGGCAGCTCACGCTGTTCGATCTCCGTCCGTCCCGCGTCACGCAGCGACTCTCCCAGCTCGACACGGAGAACATGACGCCGTTGCAGGCGCTGGTGGCTCTCGAGGAGCTTCGACGCTTGTCCGAGGAGGAGAGGGCGTGATCGGCCGTCGTTTTCGCGCCTGGCTGGGACCGGTCGCGCTGGGTGGCGGACTTCTGGGGGTCGCGGGTGGCTGTGCCGACACCGTGAATCCAACGGTCGGCGGCCTGCGGCTCGGTGTTCAGAACGCGCCGCTGAGGCCGCCCGCACGCTCAGACTCACTGCACCCGTTCGAGTATCCGCCTTCGGCATGGTCGCATGGGGCGAGTGGAACGACCGTGCTGAAGATCCTGATCTCCGAGACCGGCTCGGTGGATTCGGCGTTCGTCCTCGAGTCCAGCGGCGATCCGGCCCTGGATTCGGCGGCGATTGCCAATTCCCGGCATTTGAAGTGGAAGCCCGCAGAGCAGGGTGGCCGCCCGATTCGCATCTGGGGGCGGTTGCCGGTCATCTATCCGCGACCCGAGGAACGACCCGACGATGAACCATAAGCCTCACCCGAGACCCTACGACAACGTCCTCGAGACCATCGGTTGGACGCCGCTCATCCGTCTCAACCGGGTCACCGACGGGGCGCGCACGCCCGTGTATGCAAAGGCGGAGTCTTTCAACCCGGGCGGATCGATGAAGGACCGGATCGGTGTCGCGCGGATCGAGGCCGCCGAGGGGGCGGGCCTAGTGAAGCCGGGTGGAACCGTAGTGGAGGGTACCTCCGGAAACACCGGCATCGCGCTCGCGGTAGCCGCTGCGGTAAAAGGCTACCGCTGCGTATTCACAATCCCCGACAAGATGAGCGACGAGAAGGTGAGGCTCCTCCGGGCCTTCGGGGCCAGGGTGATCGTCACGCCGACCGTGGAGCCCGACCATCCCGAGTACTATGCGACGGTGGCGCGTCGGATCGCTGAGGAGATCCCGAACTCCTTTCTGGCGGACCAGTTCTACAACCCCGTGAACCCCGAGGCGCACTACCTGACCACCGGTCCCGAGATCTGGGAGCAGACGGACGGGTGCATCACGCACTTCGTGGCCTCGCCCGGGACTGGAGGCACGATCAGCGGCGCGGCCCGGTATCTGAAGGAGCAGAACCCGGACGTACGTGTGATCGCGGGTGATCCGGACGGGTCCGTGTTCACCGGGTATTTCGAGACCGGCGAGATCGGTCGGGGGGACGCGTACAAGGTCGAGGGGATCGGGAACGACACGCTCCCCGGTACGCTCCACCGCGACTGGACCGCCGAATTCCGAACCGTGGATGACCGCACGGCCTTCCGCATGACCCGCCGCATGACGCGCGAGGAAGGACTGTTCGTCGGCGGCTCGACCGGGCTGTGCGTGCACATCGCGGCAGAAGTGGCCCGCGAGGTGGACGATCCGGGTGCCTGTATCGTGACCATCCTGTGTGACACGGGCGAGCGCTACCTGTCCAAGGTGTTCAACGACGAATGGCTCGAAGCGAACGATTTGGGCGACCTCGTGGACGACGCGGCGGCTTCCGTGGGTGGCGCCGATGGCTGACGCGATGAACGTGGCCGTCGTTCTCGGCGGCACCAACGAAGAACGCAACGTCTCGCTGGCGACGGGCCGGGCCGTGGTGTCCGCCCTCCGCGAGCGGGGGCACATCGTGGTCGCCGTCGACCCGGCGCATGGCGCCGTTCTTCCCGAGGAAGAAGGCAGAATGCTGGGCGGCGCCGTAGGTGCGGACCCCCCGGGGCTCGACCAGCTCGCCCGGCTCGGGGGCTCGTCGGTCGGGGCGGCTCTGGCCGATCTTCCAGCCATCCGGCGGGCCGATGTGGTCTTTCTCGCGCTGCACGGCGAGGGCGGAGAGGACGGTACGATTCAGGGTCTGCTGGACCTCGCCGACGTGGCGTACACCGGCAGCGGGTGCCTGGGGAGCGCCGTCGCGTTCGACAAGCGGATCTCGAAGGAGCTGCTTGTCCACGCGGGAGTGTCGACCCCGGCTTGGACACCGGCCTCGGCGACCTCGACGGAGATCGTCGAGACGCTGGGTCTTCCTCTGATCGTGAAGCCTTCCTCAGGAGGTTCGACCGTCGGGCTTACGGTTGTCCGGTCTCTCGCGGAGCTCGAGCCGGCGATGGAGCTGGCCGCGCGGTATGACGGCGACGTGCTCTGTGAGGTGTTCGTGCCGGGTCGGGAGCTGACCGTCGCCGTGCTCGCCGGCGAGGCGCTGCCGCCGGTGGAGATCATCCCGAGCCACGAGATCTACGACTACGAGTGCAAGTACACGGCCGGCATGTCGCGGTACGAGGCACCGGCCGACCTGCCTCCGAGCGAGACCGCGCAACTCCAGGACCTCGCGGTCCGGGCCTACCGGGCCCTCAGGCAGAGCTCATACAGCAGGATCGACTTCAAGCGAGCCGACGATGGATCGTTCTGGTGCCTGGAGGCGAACAGCTTGCCGGGCCTCACGTCTACGAGCCTCGTGCCGAAAGCCGCGGCGGCGGCGGGGATTGAATTTCCGGAACTGTGTGAGCGGATCGCCCGATCTGCCATCCTGATGCCGACCGCCGGGTCGGAGGACGACTGATGGGCTTCGCTGACCGGAGATACGGTACCGGGCGCCCGGGTGGCTACCGAGGTGGAGGAGGCTGGAGCGGTGGGCAGCAGGGGTACGGTGGTGGAGGGGGCCTGTTCGGCTACGCCCTGACTCCATGGGTCAAGCGCCTCCTCCTGATCAACTTCGGCGTGTTCGTCGCCGTGAACATGATGGGCCTCGTCCCGTGGCCCTGGGTACGCGACACGTTCGGGTTCTCCGCCAGTAGCTTTCTTGGCCACCCGTGGTCGGCCGTGACCTACATGTTCCTGCACGGCAGCTTCATGCACGTGTTCTTCAACATGTTGATCCTGTTCTTCTTCGGGCCGCCGCTCGAGCGCGTCTGGGGGGGGCGCGAATTCGTCAAGTTCTACCTGATCTGCGGCATCGGTGCTGCGTTCACGTCGTTCCTTCTCATCAGGGTCGTCGGGTTTCCCACCGTCGTTGGCGCGTCAGGGGCGCTGTACGGGGTGCTGCTCGCCTTCGCCCTGAAATGGCCGGACGCGCGGGTCTACATCTGGTTCGTGCTTCCCGTGAAGGTGAAATACCTCGTCGGTTTCATGGTCTTCATGGATTTCTGGGCGACGCTCAACGCAGGCCGGGGAGCTGGGGGCGGTGTGGCGACCTGGGCGCACCTGGGAGGGGCCGCCACGGCGTGGATCTACCTCAAGTACGGCGATCGCATCGAGGCCAGGCTGCGTCGCATGTCGCCACGGCGGGCGCATCTCGGCGTGGAGTCGGGGAAAGCCGGCTCCGGCGACCGCGGGCGGGCGGAGAGGAAACGGAAGAGCCGACTCGTCGACGGTGATACTCTTGACGAGGTGGACCGGATTCTGGACAAGATCCGCGACTCCGGCATCGACTCGCTGACCCCGAAGGAGAAGGCGTATCTGGACGATATGAGCCGCCGTTATCGTGGCGGAACCTGAGCCGGGCGTCGCCCCTTTCCAGACCGCGACGTCCTTTCTACTATGTGGGCCCCTGTCGCACGGCGGGGTGCCGTTCGACCTAACCCCCGACAGGAGGTGATGAGCGATGGGTTCCGAGTACGTTTCCTCCGACATCAGAAATATCGCGGTTCTCGGTCATGGCGGCAGCGGCAAGACGACACTCGTCGACGCCATGTGTTTCGTAGCCGGATCCACCACGCGCCGCGGCTCGATCGAAGCCGGCACCGCGCACACTGATTTCACTCCGGAAGAGCACGACCACGGCATATCCATCAACCTCGCCGTCGCGCGTGCCGAGTGGATGGGTAAGAAGATCAACCTGATCGACACGCCGGGCTACCTGGACTTCTTCGGAGAGGTCGAGGCGGGCGTCCGCGTGGCCGATGGTGGTCTGGTCGTCGTGAATGCCACCAACGGTGTAGAAGTTGGTACCGAGCGCGTTTGGGCAGCCTGCAGCAAGTGGTACCTGCCGCGCATGGTGTTCGTCTCGATGATGGACAGGGAGAACGCGAGTTTTGAGAAGTGCTTCAACCAGGTGCGCGACACCCTGTCGCGCGAGGCGATCCCGGTCGAAGTGCCGATCGGAGCGGGAGATGGTTTCCGTGGGATCGTGAACCTGTTTTCGAACAAGGCGCACATCTACAAGGACGGCTCGAGCAAGGGCGAGTACGACGAGACGGAGGTTCCCGGCGAGTTGCTGGACACGGTCGAGCACTACCGCGAGCAGCTCATCGAGACGATTGCCGCGACAGATGATGAACTCCTGGAGGCCTACCTGGAGGGCGAGGAACTGGACCGGGAGAAGGTCCTGGCCGCCATGTCCTCGGCCATGTGGCGCGGCGAGCTGTTCCCTATCTTCTGCGGGTCCGGTGCTACCGGACATGGCGTCCGCGCCGTGATGAACAAGCTGGTCGAGCTGATGCCGTCGCCGGTCGACGCAGGGTCCTTCGAGGTAACGACGGGCAAGGGCGAGACGACGATCGAGCTCCAGCCGTCTGACTCCGAGCCTCTCACGGCGATCGTTTTCAAGACGACGCAGGAGCCCCGGGTCGGCGAGCTGACCTATTTTCGCGTCTTCTCGGGCACGGTGCGCGGCGGCATGACGGTGTCGAATCCGGGCCGCTCCACGACCGAGCGTCTCTCCCACCCGTCGATCCCGGACGGAGCGAGCCGCTCCGAGGTGGAAGTGCTGCACGCTGGAGACATCGGCGTCGTCTCGAAACTCAAGGACACCCACACGGGCGACACGCTGTGCGCCCAGGGCAAGGACCTGCGTCTCGCTGCTATCGACTGGCCGAAGCCTGACATCGCCATCGCGATCTATCCGGTTTCGCGCGGTGAAGAAGACAAACTGGCCAACGGCCTGAACCGGGTGCACGAGGAAGATCCGACTTTCATGGCCGCATTCGAACCGGAGATCGGTCAGACGATCGCGCGCGGACTCGGCGAGCTGCATCTGAACGTCGCGATGGAGCGTCTGAAGCGGAAGTTCGGCGTGCACGTCGAGACCGAGCGCCCCCGGATCGCCTACCGCGAGACGATCACGAAGAACGCGGAAGGTCAGGGGCGGTACAAGAAGCAGACGGGCGGCCGCGGCCAGTACGGGGACTGCTGGCTGCGCCTGGCGCCGCGCTCGCGCGGCGAGGGGTTCGAGTTCATCAGCAAGATCGTGGGAGGCGTGATCCCCACAAAGTTCGTCCCCGCCGTGGGCAAGGGCGTCCAGGAAGCGCTCAACCGGGGCATCCTCGCGGGCTACCCGGTGGTCGATGTCGCCGTAGTGTGCTACGACGGTTCGTACCACGCCGTGGACAGCTCCGAGCAGGCCTTCAAGATCGCCGGATCGATGGCCTTCCAGAAGGTGGCAAAGGCGGCCGGTCCGATCGTTCTCGAGCCGATCCTCGACATCGAAGTCCGTACGCCGGAGGAGTTCATGGGCGAGGTCATCGGTGATCTCAACCAGCGCCGCGGACGGATCATGGGGATGGACACGGACGGGCATTGGCAGGTCGTGAGGGCCAAGGTGCCGGAGGCGGAGATGTACCGCTACTCGACGGCGCTCAGGTCGCTCACCCAGGGCAAGGCGGCCCACAAGCGGGACCCGGCCGGATACGAGGCAGCCCCGCCCGACGTGAAACGGAAGATCATCGCCGAGGCGGAGGCCCGGAAGGAACAGGAGCACCGGTAAGTTGTCGGGACACAGCAAATGGGCACAGATCAAGCGCCAGAAGGCGGTCAACGACCAGACCCGTGGAAAACGGTTCTCGAAGCTCGGTCGTGAGATCGCAGTGGCGGCGCGGCAGGGCGGCGGCGACCCGAGTTTCAATCCGAGGCTGCGCACGGCAATCGCGAATGCGAAGGCCGAGAACATGCCTGCGGCGAACATCGAGCGCGCGGTACAACGCGGAACGGGCGCGCTTCCCGGGGTGACGTTCGAGGAGGTCACGTTCGAGGGGTATGGGCCCGGCGGAGTGGCCATGTATCTCGAGTGCGTCACCGACAACAACAACCGCACGGTGGCCGAGATCCGTCACATCATGAGCAAGATGGGCGGCAACCTCGGTCAGAGCGGTTCGGTGGCGTGGATGTTCGAGCGCAAGGGCCAGATCTACCTCGACGCCGGCCGGTACGACGAGGAATTGGCCCTGGAGTCGGCCCTCGCGGCGGGCGCCGAGGACGTGCGGACCGAGGACGGCGTACACGTCCTCACCACGTCCGTGGCTGATTTCCATGCCGTCCAGGACGCACTTCGGGAGCAGGGAGTCGATTTCGACGAGGCGGAGCTGGCGATGCTTCCTTCCACGACGGTGGAGGTCAAGGGGCGGGAGGCGGTGAGGCTCATGAAGCTGGTCACGGCGCTCGAAGAGCAGGACGACGTACTGAAGCTCTACTCGAACTTCGAGGTGGACGACGAAGCGTTCGCGATTCTCGACGGGTGACCTCGCCGTGCCCACAGCGGGCTGACGGGCCCGTGCGCGTCCTGGGTATCGATCCGGGGTCCACGATTACCGGCTACGGGGTCGTCGAGGGCAGGGGAACCGAGTGCCGCCTCGTTGAGTGCGGCGTCATCCGATCTCCCCGGCAGGGAGATCTGGCCGTACGCCTGCTTCACATCTACAGTGACATAGGGGCGGTGATCGAACGGCTGCAGCCGGATTGTCTGGCCGTGGAGGGCGTGTTCTACGGCGAGAACGCGCGGACGGCCGTTATCCTGGCCCACGCACGTGGCGTAGCGCTCCTCGCCGGTGCCGAGAAAGGTCTTCCCGTGGCCGAGTACGCTCCGGCGGAGATCAAGAAGGCCGTCGTGGGCACCGGCCGGGCCACAAAAACACAGGTGGGATTCATGGTCCAGAAGCTGCTCAACCTCGCCGAGCCGCCCCGACCGGCGGACGCGTCAGACGGGTGCGCCGCGGCTCTGTGCCACATCATCACCGGGACCGGCCCGCTGGCCAGACGGAGGGCGGCGCAGTGATCAGTCGGATTCGTGGCGAGCTGACCGCCGTGCGCGGTGACCGGATCGAGGTGATGACCGTCGCCGGCGTGGGCTACGATGTGATCGTGCCCGTGCGGGTGTTCGAGACTCTCCCCTCGCCGGGTGGCGAGGTGGACCTGCACACGGCCCTCGTGGTCCGCGCCGACTCACTCGAGCTGTTCGGGTTCGGCAGTGCCGCGGATCGCGAGCTGTTCCTGCGCCTGCAGGGCGCGTCGGGAGTGGGGCCCCGCCTCGCCCTTGCCATACTCGGCACGCTTCCCTCGAGCCGCATCATCAGCGCGATCCGGAGCCGCAACCACGAGACCCTGCAGCTAGTGAGCGGAGTGGGCCGGAAGACGGCGGAGCGCATGGCCCTGGAGCTGGCCGACAAGCTCGAGGACCTGGTAACAGCCGGACCGGCCGACGAGCCGCTGGAGGGTGGGACGGCGGCGCTGGAAGCTCTCCGGGCACTCGGCTACTCTCTGCTCGAGAGCGAGGCGGCGCTCAGCGCGGTGCGGCGCGAGCTGGACGGTGAGGTGGAGATCGAGGAGATGATCCGCGCCGCCTTGCGGCACCTGTGAACGGGTAGCGGGAGAGGCCATGTCCGAGCGCGTCGAAGTCACCACCCCGGAGCCGCTGGACGGCGAGACCGGCATGGAGAGATCGCTCCGGCCGAAGCGACTCGACGAGTTCGTCGGACAGGAGAAACTGAAGGAGGGCCTGGACGTGTACATCCGGGCGGCCCTGCAGAGGAAGGAGGCCCTGGACCACACTCTCTTTTTCGGACCTCCCGGACTCGGCAAGACCACACTGGGCATCCTGATGGCCCACGAGCTCGGGGCCGGAATCAAGATCACCTCGGGCCCCGTGCTCGAGAAGCCGGGTGACCTGGCTGCCATCCTGACCAACCTCGAGCATCGCGACATCCTGTTCATCGACGAGATCCATCGGTTGCGCCCCATCATCGAGGAGTATCTGTACCCCGCGATGGAGGACTATCGGATCGAGATTCGGCTCAGTGAGGGAGTGCGGGCCCAGACCGTGTTGATGAAGATCGAGCAATTCACCCTCGTGGGGGCGACGACGAGATTCGGCCTTCTCACGGCGCCGATGCGGGCCCGGTTCGGAGTGATCGAGCGTCTGAATTACTATCCACCTGAAGATCTGCTGCAGATCGTCAAGCGTTCTGCCGACATCTATTCGGTGTCGGTAGACGCCGAGGGCGCGGCCGAGATCGCGCGCCGGTCACGCGGAACCCCGCGGATCGCCAACCGTCTTCTCCGTCGGGTGCGCGACTACGCCCAGGTGAAGTCGGACGGACGGATAGACGGCGAAACGGCACGGCGGGCGCTCGAGATGCTGAACGTCGACGAGTACGGCCTCGACGAGATGGATGCCCGCGTCCTCCGGGCGATCATCGAGAACTTCGGTGGAGGACCGGTAGGGTTGAATTCGCTGGCCGTCGCCATCGGCGAGGATGCCTCCACGCTCGAAGAAGTGTACGAGCCTTACCTGATCCAGAACGGCTATCTCGACCGGACGGCCCGCGGCCGCGTCGCCACCCCTCGGGCCTTTCAACGCTTCGGGTACGCTCTTCCTTCAGAGGGGGAGTCCGCCCAGGCAGGGCTATTCGGGGATGACGGCTGAGGACGGTTCCGACCTCCGTACGGCTGACTTCGACTACCCGCTTCCCGAGGACCTGGTCGCCAGCCACCCGCCGATCAGCGGGACGAGAGCCGCCTTCTCGTTCTCGACCGGGCCACGGGATCGCTCTCGGATCGTCGTTTCCCGGACCTGCTGACATACCTGGCCGCCGGGGATGCCCTGGTGCTCAACGATACACGCGTGTTCCCGGCCCGTCTGCTGGGCCGCAAGCCGACGGGCGCCCGGGCCGAGGTCCTGCTCCTCAGGCCCCTGCCGGAATACGAAGGTGACCGGGTCTGGCAGGCGCTCGTGCGGCCGGGCGGCAAGCTGAAGCCTGGCCGCGAGGTAGAGATCGGCGAGCAGTTCACGGTCATCATCGAGGACTCGTTCGAGGACGGCAGCCGGCGGGTACGTCTGGAAGGGGCAGGCGATCCGTGGGAGCTGATTGAGAGCCACGGAGAAGTGCCGCTTCCCCCCTATATCGATCGACCCGGTGAAGCGAGCGATCGTGAACGCTATCAGACGGTCTACGCTCGTGAGCGCGGGAGCGTCGCCGCGCCCACCGCCGGACTTCACTTTACGGCCGACCTGCTCGAGCAGGTCGAGGCACTGGATGTGAGCGTCGTCCGGGTCACTCTGCACGTGGGTGTGGGCACGTTTCGACCCGTGGACGCGGACCGGGTGGAAGATCACCGGATGCATGCCGAACGCTACGACGTACCGGACGCGTCGGCGCGCCTCTTGAACCGCGTCCGGGAGGGAGGAGGGCGCGTGTGGGCGGTGGGCACGACTTCGGCGCGCACCCTCGAAACGGTGGTCTCGGACGAAGGGACGTACCGCCCGGGAGCAGGCTGGACGAACCTCTTCATCCGGCCTCCGCATCGGTTCCGCGCGGTAGACGGGCTGCTGACCAATTTTCATCTTCCGAAGTCCAGCCTCCTGATGCTGGTCGCGGCGCTGGCGGGCCGCGAGAACGTGCTGCAGGCGTACGATCACGCGATTGCCATGCGATACCGGTTCTATTCCTATGGCGATGCCATGCTCGTGGTGTGACATGACCGGACACGAAGGTCGATTTCGCGTAGAAGGCACGGACGGCCGGGCCCGCGCGGGTGTGCTGACCCTGGAACGCGGCGAAGTGCCGACTCCCTGTTTCATGCCGGTCGGCACGCAGGGCACCGTGAAGTCGCTCACGCCGGAAGATCTGAAGTCCATCGGGGCACGGATCGTCCTGGCGAATACCTATCACCTGAATCTGCGCCCGGGCCCGGAGGTGCTGCAGGAGGTCGGGGGGCTGCACCGGTTCATGCATTGGGACCGACCGATCCTCACGGATTCGGGGGGATTTCAGGTCTTCTCGCTGGCGCGCATCAACCAGGTGGAGGACGAGGGCGTCACGTTCCAGAGTCACATCGATGGTTCGAGGCACCTTCTGACGCCTGAGCGGGTGGTGGAGATCCAGACCGTCCTGGGGTCCGACATCATGATGGCCCTCGATGAGTGTCCGCCGGGGCAGGCCGAGCGGCCGAGAGCGCAGGAGGCGCTGGACCGGACGGTCCTGTGGCTCGAGCGCTGCGCTTCCCGGCACGCTGACCTGGTGACCGAAGGCGCCCGACCGGGAATCCTGTTTCCGGTCGTGCAGGGAGCCTCGTTCCCGGATCTGCGACTCGAGTCGCTGGAACGCACGCTGGCAGTCGGAGCCTGGTCGGGTCTCGGGATCGGGGGACTGTCGGTAGGAGAGCCGAAGCACGTCACACTCGCGATGCTGGATAATCTCGAGCCGGCCATGCCGCCGTCGCTGCCCCGCTACCTGATGGGAGTGGGATACCCGGAGGACCTGGTGGAGTCAGTGCGCCGCGGCGTCGACCTGTTCGACTGCGTGGCTCCGACCCGGAACGGGCGCAACGGCACGGCATTCACGCGCGACGGCCGCCTCAACGTGAAGCGGGCGGACCTGGCTCGCGACCAGAGGGCACTGGACGAGGACTGTCATTGCGAATGCTGCCGGAACTACACCCGCGCGTACCTGCGACACCTTTTCGTGGCAGGTGAGCTGCTCGGTCTGCGGCTGCTGTCGCTGCACAACCTGGCATTCCTGATCGATCTCGCAGCCGAAGCTCGCACCGCGGTGCTGGAGTCGGGCTTCGAGGCGTGGGCGGACGGATGGCTGGAGCGATACGGGGCGGGAACCGTTACGTTATCCAGGAGCCTGTCCGAGGAATGGGGTGCGGCCGCGCACAGGGGTCTTACGCGTGTTCAGCGTAGGAACGACGACGAGTCGTAGCAGGGCTACGGCGAGGAGGAGAGACACCAGATCAACCGCGTAATCCTCCTGTGCCCTTCGGGTTAGGGCGGCACAGGACCATCTCTGTTGTGGTTCGCCTGCGGCTCAAGGTCTCGCGCTTGGCGCTCGACAGGGCGCCCCTCGACGTAGCTATGGCTATGCCTGCGGGGCGCCGCCTATGATCTGGACCTGTGACGCTGCTAACGCGGCTCGCCCCATTACTCGGACAGGCTCCTAGTTGAAACAACACTCTTGAATCACCGGAAAGCCCGCTTCACGCGGCAATCAGGAGAAGAACAGTGCTGATCCTCTCGTTGCTGCAGGCACAGAGTCCCGCCGGGCCGAATCCGTTCGGTACGGTATTCATGTTCGGAGCCATCTTCATGATCTTCTACTTTCTGCTCATCCGCCCGCAGCGGAAGCAGCAGAAGGCTCACGACGAAATGGTGAAGTCGCTGAGCCGCGGTGACGAGGTCGTCACGATGGGGGGGATCTTCGGTAAGATCGTTCATCTCACGGACGATCGCGTGACCATCAGGACTGCGGACGACACGCGGCTCGAGATCGAACGGTCGAAGATCGGCCGACGGGTGTCCGGCGGCCAGGCGGAAGGTTGAGTCCGCGTGGCGGGAGCTGAAGGAAGAAGCAGGGCAATGAGCGTCCGCGACGTTCGGTATCTGGGCGACCCGGTGCTCCGGGAGATGTGCCGCGACGTGGAAGAAGTCGATGATGACGTCCGCGAGCTGGTGGACGACCTCGTCGATACGATGTACGCTGCCGATGGCATCGGTCTCGCGGCGCCCCAGATCGGCGAGTCGTTACGCGTGTTCGTGTACGACGTGCGAGAAGAGGGAATCGAGCCAGGCGCCCTCGTGAACCCCCGGATCGTGGAAGCGATGGGGAAACAGCGTGAGGTGGAGGGCTGTCTGAGCATTCCGGGGCTCGACGAGGTGGTCGAGCGGAAGGAATGGGTCGTGGTCGAAGGCCTCGACCGGGATGGGAAATGAAGTGCGGATCGAGGCGGAGGGCCTCCTGAGCCGGGTCCTGCAGCACGAGTGCGACCATCTCGATGGGGTCCTGTTCGTAGACCGGGTGAGTCCGCTCAAGCGACGCATGCTGCTCAAGAAGTGGTCCAAGATGGATGAATCGAAGCGGTAGGCTGCCGAAGAACCCTGGGTGGCCGACCCGACAGTCGTCTGCGACAGTGACGGGAACAGCGCATGAGGATCCTCTTCTGGGGCACACCTGACTTCGGCGTGCCATCGCTGCGAGCCCTCCAGGAAGAGGGACACGTAGTGGTCGCCGTCGTGACACAGCCGGATCGTCCGGCGGGGCGCGGGCAGACCACGCGTCCGGGTCCCATCAAGGAGATCGCGCTGGAAGAGGGCATTCCGGTGCTCCAGCCGGAAAAGCCCCGGGGCGAGGACTTCCTCGCGCGGCTGAGAGAGTTGGATCCCGAGCTCTCCGTGGTGGCGGCGTTCGGAGAGATTCTCACGGACGAGGTGCTGGCGCTTCCCACGCACGGCTCGATCAACGTGCATGCGTCGCTTCTGCCGGAGCTTCGCGGGGCGGCGCCCGTCAACTGGGCCATTATCCGGGGCCTGGAGCATTCCGGCATCACGATCATGCGGATGGTGAGAGAGCTGGATGCCGGACCGGTCCTGTATCGCGTCGCCGTGGAGCTTGCGCCGGATCTCACGGCTGGCGAGCTATACGAGATGCTGTCGGAGATTGGTGCCACGGCCCTGGTTGAAGCCCTGGCGCAGCTTGAAGCGGGAACGTTGCGAGAGGAGCCGCAGGTTCACGAGCACGCCACGTACGCTCCGAAAATGAGTCGTGATGGCGCGCGATTGGACTGGCGTCTCCCGGCAGCGGAGTTGGACCGTTGGATTCGTGGCTGCGACCCGTGGCCGGGGGCGTGGACCACGCTCGCGAACCGGCCGTTGCAGGTGTTTGGTCCAGAGCTGGACTCTGCGGAGACAGCCGGCGCGCCGGGGACGGTCCTGGTGGCGGATGCGAAGCAAGGACTGATCGTGGGCACGGGCTCGGGTGCGATCAGGGTACGGCAGGTCAAGCCGGCCGGTCGGGCCCGGATGGATGCGGAGGCCTGGATCCAGGGACGCGGCGTCGAGGAGGGTCAGTCGTTCGAGTGAGCATGCCGCTCCTGCACGTCGTCGCGACCGACGAGGTGGTGGCGGCCGAAGGCTTCTGCGGGCGAGCGGCCGTTCTTCTGGAGGCATGCCGTGAGGACCTGGCGCTGCACCTGCGCCTCCGGAACGCCGATGGACGCACCTTCTACCATCTCGCCGCCGAGCTCAGCGGGATTGCGCGAGAGACAGGCGGATGGTGTGTGATCAACGGTCGGGTGGACGTGGCGCTGACCGCCGGGGCGCAGGCCGTACAGTTGGGATCAGGGGCCCTGCCGGTGCGGGCGGTTCGATCGCTCGTCGGTGACGGGGTCGCGATCGGCGTTTCGGTGCACACTCTGGACGAAGCGCTCGCGGCGGCGGCTGCTGGCGCCGACTATACGATCGCTGGCGCGGTGTACCCGACTGCGACACATCCCGGCCGACCGGTGGCCTGTCCGGACCTGGTCGGAGCTTGCGCCGAAGCAGGGGTGCCGGTCGTCGGGATCGGGGGTATTGACGAGGGGAACGCGCAGCGGGTCGTGGCTGCCGGCGCCGTGGGAGTCGCCGTGGTCCGCGCCGTGTGGAGTGCCCCGGATTCAGTAGCGGCGGCAATGGATCTCGTGAGGAGAGTTCGACACAGATGCCTCGAATAGAAGTCCAGGGGAAGGATCGGGAAGTGGCGGACGGCTGCACCGTGGCCGGATTGCTGGATGACCTCGAGCTCGACGGACGGCTCGTCGTCGTCGAGCTGAACCGGCAGATCATTCGCCGCACCGAGCTCGAGGACGTCGTCCTGCACGACGGCGACCGGGTGGAGATCGTCCACTTCGTAGGCGGAGGTTGAATGTGCCTCGCCCCAGCTACTCGGACGGGCTCCCGGGGTCCTTCAGCAACCTGATGCACAGGCAGTGAGTCAAGACATGAATACGGACGCGACGAACCGACCGGTGCCGGATCCGAATCCTCTCACGATCGGGGGTCGGACCTTTGAATCCCGTCTCATCGTTGGTACCGGCAAATACCGGGACAGCGAGCAGACGGTGGCAGCTCTCAGGGCCTCCGGCGCCGAGATGGTCACGGTGGCGGTCCGGCGGGTGGACCTGGACGCCACGAAGGAGGAAAGCCTCCTGCATCACCTGGATCCGGAGGAGTTCTTCCTGCTTCCGAACACGGCCGGTTGCTACACGGAAGAGGACGCGGTCCGGTACGCCAGGCTGGGCAGGGAAGCGGGTCTCAGCGACTGGGTAAAGCTCGAAGTCATCGGTGACCAGGAGACGCTCCTTCCCGATACGGAGTCGCTGCTCGCGGCCACCCGGACACTGGTGGCGGAGGGTTTCACAGTCCTTCCGTACACCAACGACGATCTGATCACGGCCCTGAAGCTCCAGGACGCGGGGGCGGCGGCCGTCATGCCTCTTGCGTCTCCTATCGGGAGCGGGCTGGGGCTGCTCAATCCGTTGAACATCAGACTTCTGAAGAATCGGCTGGATGTTCCGGTGATCGTCGATGCGGGCGTCGGTACCGCTTCCGACGCGTGTGCCACGATGGAGCAGGGCGTAGACGGGATCCTGATGAACACGGCCCTGGCGGCCGCGGATCATCCCGTCCTGATGGCCGAAGCGATGCGCCAGGCCGTGCAGGCGGGCCGCATCGCATGGTTGGCCGGACGCATGCCGAAGCGCGAGTGGGCGGTGCCTTCCAGCCCGTCCACGGGCATGATGGAGTGAACACGGCGACGAAAGACAACGCCAACGATCCGCGCCTCGCCGCCTATCGCATCCTCGTCGACGTGGGCCACGGCGAGTTCGCCGACCGCGCGGCGGCTCGTCGCCTTTCCCGCCTGTGCGGGGTGGACCGTGGGCTCGCCCTGGAGTTGGCGTACGGCTCGATTCGACTCAGGTCCCGGTTGGACACCGAGCTGGCGGATCTCCTCGACCGGCCGCTCGGACGGCTCGACTCACGTCTGCTTCACTGGCTCCGTCTCGGTCTGTACCAGATACGAGAGACCCGCGTGTCCGACCACGCAGCGGTCGATCAGACGGTGGAAGGAGTCAAGAGCACGGCAGGACCTAAGGCGGCGGGACTGGCGAATGCGGTCCTTCGGCGGGCCGTTCGTGAGGGTCCGGGGGAGCGAGTCTTTCCCGATCCCCGCCTGAATCCCGAGGCGTATCTTTCCACGTGGGGATCGCATCCCGAATGGCTTGTGCGCCGCTGGCTCGCTCGTTGGCCGCTTGCCTCGGTTCGTCGACTGATCGAGAATGATAACCGGGCGCCGCCCGTGACCGTGCGGGTGCTCGCCGAGGGCGTGGATTCGAGCCAGGATTCGAGGCCGGCACCGGGGGTTCATCTGGTCCGTGAGACGGGCTGGAGAGCCATGTTTCGTCTCGAGAAAGGAGAACCCGGAGCGGCGATCCGGAGTGTCCCGTCCGTCGTGCAGGATCCCGCAGCCGCCGCAGTGGTAGACTACGTGGGTGATCGTTTCGACGGACCGGTCGTCGATGCGTGCGCGGCCCCAGGAGGGAAGACGCTGGGCCTCGCGTGGCGAGTGCCCGGCGCACGGCCGTTCGTGGCCGCCGACGTGAGCGGTCGCCGAATCGGACGGCTGCGGGAGCCGCTTTCGCGTCTCGGCCTGGATGTGAGCCTGGCCGTGATGGACGGTCGTGCGCCGGCGATTGGTGGGGCACGCACGGTCCTGCTCGACGCGCCGTGCACCGGTACGGGGGTGCTCCGGCGCAGGCCTGACGCGCGCTGGCGGCTCAGCCCCGAGAAGCTGAGGTCGCTCGTGAAGCTGCAACGGGAGTTGCTCGCCGCCTGGCGGTGCTTGTCGAGCCGGGAGGCCTGCTCGTGTATGCGACATGCTCTCTCGAGCCGGAGGAGAACGAGGAGCAGGTGGACCGCTTCCTGGCCGGACACGAGGGGTTCAGGCGCGAGCCTCCCGATCCGGAATGGGTGCGGGAGGGTTCGGTCGATGAGCGCGGCGACCTTCGGGTCTTGCCGTGGCAGTGGAATACGGACGGAGCGTTCGCGAGCCGGTTGCGGCGAAACGCCGGCCCGAGCGAAAGGGGAATTACAGGATGAGCTACAGGCGGCGCCGTGGGTTGGGTGGCGGACGAGGGGGCAAGCGCGGCGATCGAGCATCGCCTAAACCGCCGGAGGAACGCACAACGGTGCCCGGCGGTGCTGGCGAGACGCAGGACGCAGCTACCGGAACGCCGGCGGCCGCGACGGCGCCCCAGACGCCGACTCTGTCCGAGCTGTTCTCCAGGGAGCCACCGCCTCTGCCCGAGCCGGAACCGGCCGGGCGCGGACGAGGATGGGGCAGGTGGCTGATCCTGGCTGTTGTGGTCGCCGCCTTCTTCGGCGGTGGGTACCTGGCTGCCGCCCAGTGGGTGTTCCCCGAAGGGCGCCCGGCTGACGATCCATCGCTGGTCAAGGTTCCGGGGCTCGTGGGCCTGACGGAAGAGGAAGCGCAGGGGCGGCTCGAGCGGATCGGGCTCGAGTACACGGTACGCTCCGGCGTGACGCACTACCTCGCCCCGGAGGGCGCTGTTCTGGCACAGGACCCGCTGCCCGGACAGTACTCCAGGCCGGGCGCCCCCGTATACGTCTCGCTGAGCCGCGGCCCGGAACTGCACGTGCTGCCGGATGTGGCACGGGGGTGCTCCGGCGCAGGCCGACGCGCGCTGGCGGCTCGGCCCCGAGAAGCTGAGGTCGCCGTGACGCTGCAACGGGACTTGCTCGCCGCCTGGCGCTCCTGTCGAGCCGGGAGGCCTGCTCGTGTACGCGACATGCTCTCTCGAGCCGGAGGAGAACGAGGAGCAGGTGGACCGCTTCCTGGCCGGACACGAGGGGTTCAGGCGCGAGCCTCCCGATCCGGAATGGGTGCGGGAGGGTTCGGTCGATGAGCGCGGCGACCTTCGGGTCTTGCCGTGGCAGTGGAATACGGACGGAGCGTTCGCGAGCCGGTTGCGGCGAAACGCCGGCCCGAGCGAAAGGGGAATTACAGGATGAGCTACAGGCGGCGCCGTGGGTTGGGTGGTGGACGAGGGGGCAAGCGCGGCGATCGAGCTTCGCCTAAGCCGCCGGAGGAACGCACAACGGCGCCCGGCGGCGCTGGCGAGACACAGGACGCAGCCACGGGAACGCCGGCGGCCGCGACGGCACCCCAGACGCCGACTCTGTCCGAGCTGTTCTCCAGGGAGCCACCGCCACTGCCCGAGCCGGAACACGCCGGGCGCGGACGAGGATGGGGTAGGTGGCTGATCCTGGTTGCCGTGGTCGCCGCCTTCTTCGGCGGCGGGTACCTGGCTGCCGCCCAGTGGGTGTTCCCCGAAGGGCGCGCGGCCGACGATCCATCGCTGGTCAAGGTTCCGGAGCTCGTAGGCCTGACGGAAGAAGAAGCGCAGGGGCGGCTCGAGCGGATCGGGCTCGAGTACACGGTACGCTCCGGCGTGACGCACTACCTCGCCCCGGAGGGCGCTGTTCTGGCACAGGACCCGCTGCCCGGACAGTACTCCAGGCCGGGCGCCCCCGTATACGTCTCGCTGAGCCGCGGCCCGGAACTGCACGTGCTGCCGGATGTGGCAGGCCTGTCCGAGCGCCAGGCGGTCATCGTGCTGGAGCGTCTCGGCTATGACGTGGCGATCGACCGAGCTACGCACACGCTCGAGCAGGGCCGTGCGATCGAGACACGACCCGAAGCCGGGACCGAGCTCGCAGTCCCCGCTGAAGTGATGCTCGTGGTCAGCGAGGGACGGCCGGTAGTGCAGGTGCCCTACCTCGTTGGCCGGCACGTCGACGACGCGGAGGGCGAGCTGTCGACCGTGCGTCTCGAGCTGGGTGCGATCACGTATGACCCACAAGCGTTGGAGGCGCCCGGCCGGATCGTCGGTCAATACCCGCCCCCGGGTTACAGCCTGCGCGAGGGTGGCGTCGTCGAAGTGAGAGTTGCGGGAGACGTGGAGCGTGTGGACCCGACGCGCCGCTGGTTCGAGCGCGACCGTCCAGACCGATGACAGAGGCAGCTCGGCCGTGAACGTGGAGTCCTTCCTCCGGGAAAACTGGCCGTACAAGCTGGCGGCGATCTTCATCGCCTTCCTGCTGTGGCTCGACCTTACGGCGGGAGAGCGTCAGTCGCAGGAAATCGTGACCCGCCTCATCATCGAGGTACAGGATTCCGCGTGGGTCCTGGTCGATGCCCCTGACGAAGTGAACACGACGTTCCAGGGGCGCAATCGCGACCTCCTGGCCCTGATCACTGGCGACCCCGAAGTGCGCATCGGGATCCGGGAGGTGACGGGATCCGTCATGCGAGTGGCCCTGGATCCCGACCAGGTAGTGTACGACCGGACTCTCGGGGCGCGGGCTACCCTGGTCGTCCCCACTTCCATCGAGCTCAGATTCGAGCAGCTTACCGAACGTCGGGTACCGGTGGTACCGGACCTGGTGACGGTTCCGGCGATGGGATTCACCGTCATGCGGCCCCTGCTGGTGGAACCGGACAGCGTCATGGTCCGCGGCGGAGTGTCTGACGTGGAGGCCATCCGCCAGGTGGTGACGCGTCGGGTGTCCCTGGAGGATCTCAGGCACGCGGTCATGCGAGACGTACCGCTGGAGATTCCGGTCGGTGCGCGCAGCATCGCCCTGGATCCTCCGTCCGTGCTGGTGACCGTTCCAGTGGACTCGCTCGTCGTCCGGGAGATCCGCCTTCCGGTCAGGGTCACCGGCGCCGCGGCCGACCGGGTGCTGATCCAGCCCGACTCGGTCGACGTAGTGGTGCGCGGCGCATCGACGGCGGTACAAAGACAGATCGACTCCATTTCCTGGGCGATCGTGCGGGTAGAGACCGTCCCATCCGGACCCCAGCTGACACCTGTCGAGTTGGACATGGCGACGGGTGGCTTCGTGTCCGCGGCGGCCCGTCCGGAAGAGGTTACGGTCCGACCGGAAGGCCACTGACCGGTGCGGTTCCGAGGCGGCCCCGTCCTCGGCATCGAGTCGTCGTGCGACGAAACGTCCGCGGCCATCGTGTCGGACAGAAGGGTTCTGGGCCACGTAATACTCTCACAGGACGCGCACGCCGTCTTCGGCGGTGTGGTGCCCGAGATCGCGGCCCGGCAACATCTCGTTCACATTGACGAAGTAGTCGCGCAGGCACTGGATGAGGCGCGCATCCGACCCGCGGAGCTGACCGGGGTCGGGGTCACGGCGGGCCCGGGCCTCGTGGGAGCCCTTCTCGTAGGGCTGAACTGGGCCAAGGGCTTCGGGTACGCGCTAGGCATTCCGGTCATCGGCGTGCACCACATGGAAGCCCACCTGTTCGCGAACTCACTGGAATCTCACGACGCGACACCGCCATTCGTCGCCTTGCTGATTTCGGGAGGACACACCCTCTTGCTGCATGCGCCCGCGTGGGGTCGGTACGAGCTGCTGGGCAGCACCAGGGACGATGCCGTTGGCGAGGCCTTCGACAAGGTGGCGCGCCGTATCGGTCTGGGGTTTCCCGGTGGCCCCGAGATCGAGAGGTTGGCGCGAAAGGGTGTCGCGGGAACGTATTCGCTCCCACGGCCAATGCTGTCGGGACGGGATGCGCCTGGTGATCCTGCGTGGTTCGATTTCTCGTTCAGCGGTCTGAAAACGGCTGCCTCGCACCTGATGGCGGCGATCGAGAAGGGAGACGAGAAGGACATCGATGCGGCGCGGCCGCATGTGGCGGCGGAGTTTCAGGAGGCGGTGATCGAGGTCCTCACGGCCAAGACGATGCGGGCGGTGGAGCACACGGGATGCACGAGGGTCCTGCTCGGCGGAGGTGTCGCTTGCAACGGGCCTCTCCGCGAGCGTCTGGCCGCGTGTCTCGAGCCGGAGGGGCAGCTCTTCGCGCCTTCACCACGTCTGTCCACGGACAATGCCGCGATGGTGGCCCGGCTCGCCGAGCACAGATTGGCCGGCGGCGAAGTAGACGGGCTCGATCTGAACGCGGATCCACGCCTGCCGTTCCCTGGCCTTTTCAGTTCGACGCCGGATCGGTCGGAAGCCCGTTGAGAGAGACTCGTAGCCAGGATATCGGTGAGTCCCGGGGTACGCCGGCACGCCTGTACACACGAACCAGAGGGAAGTCATGTATCCGGAACTGATCTCGCTCGACCTTCCGGTGCTGGGCCACTTCACGATCACGTCGTTCGGCGTCATGATGGCGATCGCGTTCCTTGCCGGCTACCAGGTCATCCGGGTCGAGCTGAGGAGATGCGGCAAGGACGAGAACCTGGCGGGCGACATCCTGCTCGGTGCCCTGATCGGGGGCATCCTGGGCGCCAAGCTCTACTACATGCTGCTCAACTGGCCTCTCACCGTGCGAGATCCGATCGGGATGCTCACCAGCCGGTCCGGTCTCGTCTGGTACGGGGGGTTCATCGGTGGCTTGCTCGGCGCGATCTGGGCGGTTCGGCGTCGCGGTCAGCCGGTGGCTGAGTTGGCCGATATCTCAGCCCCGGCGCTCGCACTTGCCTACGGCCTCGGACGAATCGGGTGCTTCCTGGTCGGAGACGACTACGGCCGTCCCACCGACAGCTGGGTCGGGGTGGCGTTTCCCAACGGGGCGCCTCCATCTACGGCCGGCAATCTGAGGCGTGTGTTCGGCGTGGACATCCCCGCGGACATTCCGGACGGCCAGGTACTGTCCGTGTATCCGACACAGCTGTTCGAGACGGGATTCTCGCTTCTGATCTTCTTCATCCTGTGGCGACTCCGATTCCAGGACCGGCGGGCCGGCTGGCTGTTTTCCCTGTGGCTCGTGCTGGCCGGACTCGAGCGCTTCGTGATCGAGTTCTTTCGCGCCAAGGACGACCGGTTCTTCGGCGCTCTCTCTCTGGCGCAGGTCATCAGCATCGGGCTGATGGTGGTCGGTCTGTGGCTCCTGAGGCGCCTCGGAGGCGATACGAAGGAGGGCGTGCGGACGTGACTCCAGATCGCTCACGTGCGGCAGGACCCGGGTCGACCAAGAGGAGATACAGCGGCTCGTGAGCCCTTTCCGGCCGACGTGGCGCGTGATCGCCGTGGTCGTCGCCCTTCTGGCGGTGGGCTCGAGTCGCGCCGTCGGCCAGACGTTTGCCGACCCGGAGGTCGTCGAGATCACCTTCGCAGGCAACGAGGCGTTCTCCGACGACGATCTCCAGAGCGCCATCCTGACGGAGGCGACTCGTTGTCGGACCTTCCTGTTTGTTTTTCCCCTGCCCCTGTGCCCGCTGACCGACTGGGGTGTGGCTCACATCCGGGAGTACCTCGACGATGGTGAGCTCCCGCTCGATCTGCTGCGGCTGAAGCTGTACTACAGGCAGCGCGGTTACCGCATGGCGGTGGTCGACACGACCGTGGTGCGGGAGGGTGCCAAGGTCAGGATTCAGTTCGACGTCCAGGAAGGAGAGCCGACACGAATCAGGGCCCTCTCGGTCGTCGGGGGCGAGACGCTTCTCGACTCGGCGCAAATCGGCAAGGACCTGCGGCTGGCCGTGGGCGATCCCCTGGACCTGGTCGCGCTGAGCGAGGGGGAGCGGCGACTGGCGGAGCGCCTCCGAAAAGAGGGCTACGTGCACGCCCAGGTCCTGCGCGAGTACTTCATCCCGAGCGAGACGGCCGAGGCGGACGTCACGCTGAGGGTGGAGCCGGGTCCGCGTGTGCGTGTGGGAGACGTGCGTGTCGTGGGCTCCGGCGAGGTGGGCGATGCTGTCGTGGTGGAATTGCTGCGTTTCCGGAGCGGCGACTGGTTTCGCGAGGATCAGATCGTCGAGAGTCAGCGAAGCCTGTACAACCTCGAGGCTCTTCGCTGGGCCAACATCGCGTCCGAACGCCGGTCGGATACGGATACGCTGATCGACCTCCGGGTGGAAGTCGCGCCGGCGCCGAAGCGGTCGTTGCAGACGGGGTTCGGGCTCCAGACGGACGAATGCGTCCAGGCGCAAGCGAGCCTGGTCTACCGCAACTTCCTCGGCGACGCCCGCATCCTCCGCTTGACGGGCCGCATATCGAACGTGCTCGCCAAACAGCTCCAGGGTCAGTTCCCGTGCTCGGACGTGAGCACGAACGAGGTGTACCAGGAGCTCAACTACCTGCTGGAGTTGGGCTTCGAGCAGCCCGTTTTCTCGGACGGGCGCAATAACCTGCGCGCGAGCGTATTCGGAGAGAGGGAGACGGTTCCCGATCTTTACGTGCGAAACGCCGTCGGTGGTCAGGTCTGGTTCAGCCGTCGGCTGCAGCGTGCCATGCAGCTCACGCTGGGCTACCAGCCGGCTCTCACGTCGTTCGCCGAAGAATCGGCTGACATCTACTTCTGCGTCAACTTCGGTGTGTGCGATCCCGAAGATATCGAGGTCCTGACCGAGCCAAACTGGTTGTCTCCGATCACCACTCTGTGGACGTACGACCGTACGGATAATCCATTCGCGGCTACGCGGGGCTGGTATCTGGCCGTCGAGCTCGAGCAGGCGGGAGACCTCACGTTCTCAGACTACCAGTACACGCGGGGAACGATCGACGGGGCCATCTTCGGGAAAGCGTCCGAGGAAATCGTGTTGGGCTGGCACTTGCGGACGGGGGCGATCCTGCCGTACGAGGGCAATGTGTTCGAGGGCAACGTGACATCGGACGCCATCGTACATCCTCAGAAGCGTTTCTTCGCCGGCGGACCCCAGAGCGTGCGCGGGTTCGGGCTGAACCTGCTGGGTCCGACAGTTCTCGTGCTCGAGGAGGACGAGTGCAGCGGGTACGACAGCTTCGACGACTGTGCCCAGGATCTGCCTCCGGGAGACTTCAACGAACGGCCGCTCGGCGGGAACTCGGTGTTCGAGGGAAGCGTCGAAGCCCGGTTCCGGGCCGGCGACCAGTGGACGGTGGCCGCGTTTGTGGACTTCGGCCAGGTGTGGGAGACGATCAACGACAGGGCGCCGCTGGTAGCCACGCCCGGCGCCGGCATACGGTTCCGCAGTCCTGTCGGTCCGCTGCGACTCGATGTGGGCTACAATCCGACCGGCGCGAAGTTGAAGCCGGTCGTCATCGTGCTCGACGACGGATCGATCGAGGAGGTGCCGCGTCCCGTGGTTTACGACCCGTTCACGTGGGATGATCCGTCGGCCCTGACCGAGTTCTGGCGACGGCTTCGCCTCCAGTTCTCGATCGGTGAGGCGTTCTAGTGTTGAACGACCAGCCGCGGAACAGCGGGTCGGCACGCAGGCTGCGCAGGGGCCCGTTCGGCATGCCCCGACCTCTGTGGATCTCCGTCAAGGTGGTGGGGAGGTCCGTGGCCGTGTTCGTGGGGCTGGCGAGCCTGACGGCCGCTGGCGCCATCGTCCTTCTCAGCCAGACCGTCGTCGGACGAT
>PVMK01188964.1_pt1 | contig 24411 bp, 22 predicted proteins | sample 1853481 | NCBI WGS metagenome assembly PVMK01 (sample SAMN08533507, study PRJNA380276) | Marine sediment metagenome, whole genome shotgun sequencing project.
GTTCAGGACTAAATTGATCCTGTTTGTTAATTTCGTTTTCCGGATGCAAAAGATACGCTTATTCTTGTTAAAAAACAACGGGATGCCTGCCGGATTGATCCTCAGGTCCCGCCGCGGCTCAGGGTGGCGAGTTCGCCGAGGCTACCTGGCTGGCTGCAGTGAGTAGTTCGTCCCAATCGCCGCTGGCTTCGGCCTGCCGTACGCGTTGCCGCATAACGGCAACGTCGGCATCAATCTCGGCAACAATTTCATGAAATGCGGGGTGTTCACGAATTGTTTCGAGATAGGGATCCATCTCGAGCGTCCAGCTGTCGAACGGCAACGAGCTGCGGAAACCCTCATCTACGGCCTTGCGCAACGTCGCGAGCGCTGCGTCGTCGTGGCCCAGCAAGGCAAGTATCTGCACGTCGCGAATGCCCGCACCCATGATACCCAGCCGCGGACTGAGCTGGACGACAGGCAGCGCCATTTCCAGCAGTCGACCGGCGCGATTTCGATCCCCGCTCTTTTGTAAAAGATAGGCCAGCTTAATGGCATTGTGAACGTTGAGAGCGTCGATGGGCGGATCGTCTTCCGTTGCTAGCAAAGGGTCCTGACGTAGGCAGTACTCGAGCGCCTTGTCGAGTTCGCCGGCCAGCAATGCGATATCGGACATCAGGTCGTATACAAAATCCGGTGCGCTTCGTTGTCCGCCGTAGGTCGACTCCATGATCGACAACGCCGTCGTGAAATCCTTCTCTATCATCTTCTCGAACGCCTGCCAAATCCCGTACAACGGGTGCTCCTGCGGTACGGCGTTGATAAAGGCTTTCGCCTTGTCGTAGTCACCAAATTCGAAGAAGATTCCTACCAGATTTTGTCCGCGCCTCGGATCGTCGCTGAGCTCGCGGGCTCTGACGGCCCAGGCTGCTGCTTCGTCGAGGCGACCGAGCGATTCGAGCTGTGCGGACACGTTTGAATACAGTTGGGACCAGCTCGGGTGAATCCGCAGCGCGTCGAGCCATTGATTCAAAGCCATGTCGTGGCGCCCCATTCGCGCATAGAGCACGGCTAGATTCGCAAGCGGGATCCGGCCGATCGGATCGAACTCAAGCGAACGCTTATTGAGTTCAATCGCCTCTTCATAGCGCCCCTGCCGATCACGCAGGCTCGCGAGCCACATGTAGGCACGGGCGTGGCTGGGATTAAGCTCAATCGCGCGCCTGAGGGCGGCCTCTCCATCCACATACCCGTTGCCCTCCAAATCCTGACGCCGGAAATCCGTCTGGAGCAGACCGAGCGAGGCATAACCATCTGCCAGTTCGTCGTCAAGCGCCAGCGCCGTCTGCAGCGCACTTTCCGCGATGCTGCGCGCCTCGGCCGCGGTAATGGCACTGTGATTGTAGTACAGCAGTTGCACCGCATCCGCGAGACCGGCGTATGCCGGCGCGAATTTCGGGTCGAGCGCGATCGCTTCTTCGAATTGTCGTCGTGCCGACAGCAGCGTCTCGAGTTCGCGCTCGTGCAGATTTCTTCGTCCCGCCACATAAAGCCGGTAGGCCTCTATGTTCTCGGTGGGAATCGTCGCCAGCCGCGCTTTTTCCTGAGGCGTCAACGCGGTCTTCAGCGCTGTCGTGATTGCTGCCGATATCTCGCTTTGTATCTGGAAAATGTTTTTGGCGGTCAGCTCACGGTCGTAGGTCTTGGCCCATAAATGCTCGTCCGTTTCGGCGTCGATTAGCTGGACATTGATCCGCACGTTGTTGCCCGACCGCTGAACGGCGCCTTCGAGGACGGTTGCTACGCCGAGCTCGTTGGCGATCTGGCGCAGGTTCTTGGTGGTATTACGGTAGTCCATGACGGACGTTCGCGAAATGACTTTCAATGCCTCGACATTGGCGAGGCGAGTCAACAGATCATCGTGAATGCCGTCGGCGAAGATCGTATTCTCCGGGTCCGTGCTGCGACTATCAAAAGGCAACACGGCGATCGATGGCTCGATACGGCGATCACGCAGACCAGTCACGTTGAATGTTATCGATATGCCGAGCGCGATCACCAGCAGAGCGATAATGAAGAAGTTGAGTTTCCGTCCAGAATGGCGCGCGCCCGGACCCGCTCTCTGGACGTCTTTCTCGAGCCGGATGCCCTCTGGGGTAATTTCAAAAATCCAGGCGACGACCAGAGCGACCAGGAAGCCGGCTATAACAACCAGGACATAGACTCTGAATAGCCATTCTGGCGCTCCGAACGTTGGCATGAGCACGGAGCCCGCCTCGATCAGAATCCAACTGCCGACGGCGTAGGCTGCGGCCACTCGAAAGACGTTGCGGCGCCTCATTTCGCTGAAGAGATCGGCCATGGAGTGCCATTGTCGCTGAATTGCTAGGTGCTGCAAACTTTGCCAACCAGCAACCGGCAGCTTGCGAAGCATATCCGTATGCGTCAACAGCAAAGGTCACTATCCCCATAATCCGCTTTACTTTCGATCACAGCTCGTATCTGGGCCGTTTGACCTAAAAAGACAGTATTCTGATATACGGGAACAATACCGGCTCAGTCCTCCCCTTCTATCATATGGAAATGTTTAACAATCTGAGTCTGACGGACCAGACAATGAAGAACTTAACGATAGCCTCCAGCTAGCCTTGTTATTCGGTGGCTGGCCATCGATTTCGGACATTTGCTAATTGGTTTGGAGCGGCGATTCGCATCAGTCTGAGAAGCTGTAAGTCACCTGTAAGCGATTGTCATCCCGCCTGTAAGTGTCGATGCCGCATATTTGCGGGTACTCGGCAGGAGGGTATCCCAATGAAAATAGCGATGCGTACACCGATTTTCGCGTGTTTCATAGCAGCAGCATTGATACTCGCCGGTTGTGGCGGTGGCGGTGGTGGATCGGCCAATCCGCCCAACAGCCCCTCGGTCGACACTACAACTCCGCCCACGCCAGCCGTGTTAATCGCCGCCGATGCCGGCAGCCCTTATGTTGGCGTTCTGGTGGATTGCGTGCTTGTGGAGACAGACAGCGAGTTCTGCACATTGGCGACGCTACCTCTGCTCGGCCAGGAAAAGGCTAATCCGTCGATCGACGATGTACTGGCCCGCACGGTGATCTCACATCCCTGGATGGGCGTTCGTTTTCGCCAGGTGCTCCAGGCGATGCCCGACGACATTCTCTCATTAATGAAAGGCGTTACGGCCATCGTCATCGCCAGCGACATCAGACCGTCGTATTATTTTTGGGGGACCGGAGCAATTTATGTTGACCCGGCTCACCTATGGTTTACCAATGGTGAAAAAGCCACGATATCCAAGGATCCGGATTTTCGCGCTGATTTCGGCGTGGACCTGTCGTTCGTAACTCTCTATCGCTATGTTGCTGGTACTCGGTATGCGTGGGATTATTTCGATCTGGAGGGGAACGAAACAAGAACGCTGAGTGATATCGAAGGCGAGTTCGCGGCGATGCTGTTCCACGAGCTGGCACATGCAAACGATGCTTTTCCGCCACCGGAACTCGCTCACCTGGACAGGTCAATGTCGCTGGTTGATGCTTTCGATTCGCTTGCCGGTCGCGGAATTTCCGAGCAACTGGCGGCACATCAGCCGCTTAATTCGCAACTATGGATGGATCTGGCGGAAGTGCTTTACCTGGGAACTACGCCTACGCCAACCCAGCGTGGACTGACAGCGGCCCAGGTGGGCCTGGAACTGGAAAGCGACGGCGCCAACGACGATTACGCCTACGTCGACAGCTGGGAAGATCTCGCGATGCTGGTCGAAGAAGTCATGATGCACTATCACTATGGAATCGATCGCGAGATTGCCTACACCAACATGCCCACGGGCGAGGATGCACGATACTGCGATTTCTATATCGTGGACTGGGGAGTTCGAAATCGAATCTCTGACCCGCTGGTGAGATCGCGCGCGGAGTTCGGGCTGCAGCTGCTGCTGGATAAAGCGGACGTCTCGAAATACCTTAAAAGCTTGCCGAGTCAATGGCGCATGGTCAACGGCCGCGACTGGTGCACTATTCAGAACCGCGGCATGTCCACGGAGAATCCTGCAGCCAAGAATGCTTTGGCCGTGACAGCGGCCGCAACGCCGAAAACACAAATTCGCCGTGGTGACCTTTCGATCGCTTATCGATAGGAAAAGCCGGACTTGTTTCGCGACCCCGACAGACAGAATTACGGCGTATCGCCACCTGTCGCACGCTGCAGGCTCGAGGCCGCCGGAAGCAGCGGGTTGCAGTTCTTGATCGTGACCTTGCCCTCGAGCAGATTCCCCTTCGAATACTCGGTAAAAATGCAGCGGTTCGTCGCCGGATCGTAATTCTCGATCCACAGGTTGTCGTCTTTCCAGGTCGCGGCGATGTGCACCTGTCCATCAGGCACCGAGATACTCATGACGCCTCCCCAGCGCTTGACGAACAGTTGCTGGAAATAGAAGAAATAGGCCGCCCAACCGATGAACAGGATCACGGCCGCGCCGATCAACGCGCCCCTCCACCGGCCGAGCCGCGCCGCGAAAAACCAGATCGTCGCGATCGCGACGGCGAACACGAAACGCCCAGTAAACATACGTAATCATTTGCCTGCCTCCATCAGTAATCGGCGCAAAAGGTTACCATGTGCCCCTCATGCAATGCTGCCAAGGGTGATGAGGTTTGTTACTAGTAGTCATGACGGACCCTCACGACTTTCTGAACCAGTAGTGATTCATCCATGTGATGGCCGGTGATTGAAAGCGTTCATAGCTTCAAGGCGAAAGCGCGAGATTGGCGGTTAAAATCGTATTGTTCCTGCCAAGCCTGCGGCAACTCGCGATGCTCCACTTCCCGAAAGCCAAGGGGGAGTAGCTTCTCTCCTAATTTCGGATCGATTCCTACACCAAAGACGCCCTTCTTATTGCGTTTCCTGACCTCGTCGAGTAAATGCATAATAAGTTCCGTAGCGCGCCCGAATTTTCGATCGCGAAACAAGGTGGATCCGGTCGCAATTTCGACCCAATCATCATGCTCTTTGATACGCATTACGGAGACCACTTGTCCGTCAATCTCATAAACCCAGAAGTTCCCGAGATTTTGTACGATGGTGCTCTCTTCCACAGGCAATATACGACCCGCTTCGATTTGTGGACGTAATTGTAAGGTGATGTCATTCACATCGCGAAGTTCAGCTTGCCGAATCTGAGTATGCTCGATCCTGCTAAACAAGATCCCCGCACCTTCATGCGTAAATACCTCCTGGCAAATTCGTCCTGGCATTCCGACTAAATAAGCGATCTCCGGAATACCACGCTCCAGCAAAGTCTGAACAAAACGCAGACGCGGTTCATAGGCTGGCAGACCAAGCTCACTTAATTGGTTGATTAGATTTTGTAACCCTTCATACGTCACACGTGTTCTCGATAAAACATCTTCGAGAGCTTGTGTCTGCTGAGCGACAAACAAGATTTTCTTCGCCTGAAGACCAAGAACAATATCACTGACCAAACTCTCAACGGCCTCAATCCTCGCGGTTTGCGGCGTTAAGCCGTGGTGAACCACGATCGGCATTTCGCCGTCGGAAAGAGCTGCCTGTATCTGATTAAGATTAACCTTCAAGCCTTCAGACTCTGAACTTTGCGGCTCATGAGTTTGAACGAGATTGAAATCTGTACCGTGCGCGTTTGAAAGGGCTACCTGCCGTTCAAGTTCAAAATTTGGATCAGGCGCGACAAGCACTAACTTTATGCGATACGCACTAAGAACTTTGAAATCCAGGACCAGGTCTTGAAAAGGGGTATTGCGTGAAAGCACGATAACGAAAATCTTGTCCCGGAAGCGCTCGGCATAGTGAGCAAATTCGAGAGCCTGGTAGAGGTCCGTAACGTCCATGGGTTCTCCTTCCTCTGTTCGGAGGGGCGTCGCTTTCTAAGTCGTGACCTCGTAAAAGATCCGGCGCGCTTTCTCCTTGCCGATCATCTTCGCGATCATGCCCTGGGCTTTATCCTGCGTTCGGATATCTTCCCTGAATTGCGCCTGGAAGCGGGCGATCTGATCGCGCCGGGCTGGATCCTCCTGCCGTTCGGCGGCCGCTGCCATTTGCAGATAATGGTCGAGATAGTCAAAGGCGCAACTGCTCAAATCTGCGAGTCGCTCTTTCGGAAACATTCCGTAGATCGAGCACGATTGGCGGTACTTCTTCATCCAATCCGGATACCGGTCGGCGCATTCGAAAGCCGGATACTGCTGCAGCATCGCCACGAGTGGTTCAACATGCTTCGCCTTATAGGCCTCATCATCGAATGGGCAATAGATATTCAGATGCGCGATCAGCTTGCGCTTTGTCAGCAACGCGAAAAACAGAAATATCGGTGTGTCATAAACCGGCTCGGGATAAAAAATTGTGTTCATCTGATCCAGCGGCGGCAATTTCACCGAGAATCGCATGCCAAATAATTTACTGAAGCGGTTGGCGCGCCAATTGTAGTGACGGGCGGTCAGGATTTTCAGGAATGATTTTGGTTCGGCGAGCTCTGGATCAAGCGGAATTGCCTCGAGTGGGAAGCACTCGCGCACCTTTCCGATTACGGAGTCGAATAAATCGTCCATTCACCGAGGTCCTGCTCAGGCGCTCTCGAGCTTCTCAAAATCGCAGGTCAGGTCCTGAAACGTCGCATTCGGCTCGAAATAGAATGGGCGGAAAGTAATGTGGCCATATCCACCGACGAGCGACGTCGGTTTAATCAGGCCTCCGGTCGAGATCACAGCGCCAAAGTTCTCTCGCCCGTTGAACATCATCGGATCCCAGCCGTGATACATGAACGTCGAGCCTGGTGGCATGCCCGAACTGACATGCGCCATGACGATGAACGAACTGAGCGAGTTGAAAACACGAATCATGTCACCGTCTTCTACGCCGCGTGCTGCCGCATCATCGGGATTCAGATAGATATCCGGCTCACCGCGCTGCAGGCTGACCATCAGCGAATCATCGCGCCACATGCTGTGAATGCCGTGACGTACGTGACCCATCAGAAATCGCAACGGAAAGCCATCGACGCTCATCGGCGGCCGATAGGTCGGCAGCTCTTCGCCCTCTTCGATAAACCAATCGTGATCGATGTAGAACTGCTGCCGCGCTGTCAGGGTCTGATATGGCTCCTTATGGTTCAGCGACCGATTTATTTTCGTATCGTACGGCGAGCCCGGACCGTAAATGATGCCTTCGGAATCGTTGGCCCGCACGATGCCACGTTCGGCCAACTCCGCAAAAGAGATATCAGGCACACCGGGGTTGTTGTCGATCAACCACTGGATCACATCCTCCGTCTTTGTAATCTGGCCGTTCATCGTCAGCATATCGTAGTACTTCGTCATATCGCGCACGACCGGCATACCGAAGAAATTGTCTTCGATCGGGGTAATCCCACGTTCAGTTGCGCGGCGGCTTATGGCTTCCGTAAGACGCCGGTAAGCCTCGAAATCATCGACCGATTCACCGAGTGGCGGCACTGCCTCATCCAGAACCTGAATATATGGAGTGCGGGACTCGAGCATGAAATCCTTGCGCTCATAATGGGATGCGATCGGCAGCACATAGTCGGAGTACATCGCCGTGGCGCTCATGTCCGGCGTCAGCGTGACTATTGTTTCGAGTTCAGCTAGTCCCTTCTCTCGCCAGCGCTTGCCCGAAACGCGCCAATTGGCGGCGTTGCTGCCCGCGTAAATACCCATCTTCCAGGGTGTCGTGCCGTAATCCGGGAACCAGCGACGGTCGATCGACTCCCGGTAATACTTATCGTAGTGCTCAGCGAGTTCATCGCCATAGACCTGCCGATTCAATTCCTTGTGATTCGCGTGGGCGTAATCCCAGCGCGACATCGTTGTGGAATTCGGCGTCGGCGGAATGTTAGCAATCATGAAGGCAATCTGCGGATCAAAATTGTAGTTCGATAACTGTAACCCGGTGCCCTCCTTGCCCTGGTTGCCGGTTAGCGCCAACAGCAGCATAAAAGCACGCTGGGTCAAATCGCCGTGCAACCACTTGCAAACCCGATAGCCGGCAAAAATCATCGAAGGCCCGGCGGCAAATTTGCGCGCAATGTCACGCACGACGTCTGGGTTTACGCCGGTAATATCTGCCGCGATCTCGGGCTTATACGCGGCCGCCTTTGCCTTGGTCAGTTCGAACACGGTCGTGACTTCGACCGCGCCGGCGACTGTATCAACCGTCCACCGACCTTCCAGAGCGGGCCGCAAGGCACCGAGTGACAGGCTACCGACATTGTGCACCGGTTCCGGAGAGCCCGGAGGTGGCTGCGGCGACCCTGTCGCCGGCGCCGGCGCCACTGTCCCGGTCTCTTCATCCCATAGGTAGAAGAGATTGTCGCGCGCCTCCGCTCCACCCAGCATGTCGGTTTCGCGCAGGAATTTGCCGCTGTCGGTACGCACGAGATACGGCAAATCAGTTTGCTCGCGAATGAAAGCGGCGTCGTGAATCCCCTCGTCGAGGATCACCTGCACCATGGACATCGCGAGCGCCGCGTCCGTACCCGGTTTCGGGTTGATCCATTTGCTCGCGTGCATTGCCGTCGGCGTAAATTCCGGGGCTATTGCAACGACTTCAGTGCCGTTGTAGCGGGCTTCCCAAAAGAAATGTGCATCCGGTATGCGCGTTACGGCCGGGTTGCAATACCAGATCAGGCAGCACTTCGATTTATAAACCGCCGCCATGGTGTCGCAGAGTAACGGGACACCCGTCGTCATATAGATGCCGGTCGGCAAGTCTCCAACCCCGGCAAATGCCTCCGGGAACTCGACTCCGGTAATCGTGACGAAGCGCCCGATCGTCGCAAAACATGTCTGCTTCATGCCGGCTTGCGTGCCTGATCCCGTCGTAATCGACGAAGGGCCATATTCAACAGTGTAATCAATGAATTTATCGGCGATTTCGTTCATCGCCTGATCCCAACTGATGCGTTCCCATTTGCCCTCGCCGCGCTCGCCGGCACGCTTCATCGGGTACAGGAGGCGCTGCTTGCCATACATGTACTTTGCATGCCGCAAGCCCTTTTGACAGCCGCGGGGGCCGTAATCCGGGACGTCGTCCCCGGAAGAGCCGTATTCACCCTGCTGCTCTTCCCGCCAGACGATTCCGTCTTTCACGTAGACATTGAACGCGCAGTTGCCCGTGCAATTCGTGCCGTGGGTGCCGCGGACGACGCGGTCCCAGGTCCACTTTTCGCGCATGAGATCTTCCCAGTCGCGATAGATATTTGCCGGCGCCTGCTCCGGAATTTCGCTCGAACACCCGTACTTCAGCGAAAGCCCCAGCGCCGCAGTACCGGTGACAAATCTGCGCCGGGTCGTCGTCATGCCGTCCATCGCGCACCTCCCCAATCGTCGTCTATGTTCGTGTCAATGCCAAAACGCACCATGTATGTGAGTTTATCGTGTCCCCAACCGCTTAACCGAAACAATTATTCTCTGACCACGTATTGCAATGCGGAGCGTTTTTCCCGCCGGCCTAACCATGCTGACCTGGCATAACGAAGGTGCGCCCACTGGCCTGTCCCAATGCAAATTCAACCAGCGGCATGCGGTCATTTCCAAAGAACATCGACGCACCGACAAACATCGTCGGCGAACCAAAGCCACCCTTGCGTATCAACTCCACCTCGTTCGCACGCACCTGCTCGGCCAGCCCCGTGTCGGCAAGCTGGCTCACAGTGACCGCCAGGCCGACGGATTCAGCGATATTACAAACGACAGTGTCCTGACTGATGTCCTGGCCATCGACAAAGTAAGCACGAAAAATCGCCTCGCTGTATTCGGCCGTCAGACCGGCTTCATCCGCCAGCACCGCACCGGACAGCGCCAGTTCCGTGTCCGGCGGCCAGTCGCCGGGAATTTGAATGGTCAATCCACAGAAGGTGGCCCAGTCATCCAGATCTTCGGCCTGATGCTGAGCTTTGCGTGGCTCGGGATCCAGGCGGGACTTCGGTGCCTCCGGATTGATTTCATGACGCACTCGATCAACTCTGATCGGGTGCCAGCCTATCGTCGATCCGGTGCGCATTGCCGTCTCGCGCAGACGCGTGAACGCCAGGTAAGTCCACGGACATGAATAATCAAAGTAAAACTCTACTTCGGCCATCGAACGCCTAACACTGCCTTGCTGCGGGCACTAGCGGGTCCGTCCCCTTGACAAATATCGACTCAATCCCGTTGGCGAAGATCGGTTTTCAAAACCTTGCCCGTGGCATTGCGCGGGATGACGTCGATGAATTCAACTTGCCTGGGCGTCTTCATTCCGGAGATACGACCCTTACAGAATTCAATCAGCGTATCTTCGTTCAGTGCAGAATCATCCGATTTGACGACAAAGGCCTTCAGGCTTTCTCCCCATTTTTCATCGGGCACGCCGATAACCGCTGCATCACGTACTTCCGGATGTGCAAATAGCACTTCCTCGATTTCCCGCGGATAAATATTCATGCCGCCGGAAATCACCATATCTTTTTTCCGATCGACAATGTAGATATAGCCTTCGTCATCGCGCCGTACCAGGTCGCCAACACTGACCCAACCATCCCGAAAAGCTTCGGCGGTCTCCTGTTCTCGCTGCCAGTAGCCGTTGAACAGATAAGGACTCGTGGAAAACAGTTCCCCGACTTCGTCCGGCGCGCAGATATTTCCTTCATCGTCGGTGACCTTGACCAGCGTGCCGGCAATGGGCTGACCGACACAGGCTTTTTTGCGCAGCTGATCTGCCGGTCGCAGATTGCAGACGATACCGGCCTCGGTCGAGCCGTAGGTCTCGTGCAGAATTCCCGGACCGAAGTAATCGACCAGCGTCTCTTTCATCGCCTGCGGAAGTGCGGCCGCATTGGAAATAATCGTGGTCAGGGCCGCGGGTCGATTCGCCTCCAAGACGGATTTTTCCAGGGAAAACATCGCGTGAAAATGGGTCGGCACACCGAAGAACCCTGTCATTGACTCTTCCTTGAGCTTCACCATGACCTGCTCGGGATCGAACCTGTCCATGATTTCGGCATATCCACCCAGAAACACCGGCGCCAGCGAAAAAATCATGCCCGCGCCGTGGCACATCGGCGCAATAGCCAGGAACCGATCATCAGGTGAATAGCAGCCGTACTCTGAAGCCATCGCGAACATACTCAGAATCCGCGAGCGATGTGGAACCAGCACGCCTTTCGGCCTGCCGGTCGTCCCGGACGTATACGGGATCGTAAACGTACCCCACTCGTCTACCTGTGGCGGCGCCAGGTCGGCGCGCGCCTTGCCGAGCCAGTCGTCCAGCTCTGTTTCGATGACGATCAGCCTCTCGACCGACGGCAGGTCACAATCCGCGAACACCTCGGCGCTGGCCGCATCGACAAAAAGTACGCGCGCGCCGGCATCCTCACAGATTGCGGCGATCTCGGCGGGTGCGAGCTTCGGGTTAATCGTCGCGAGCGCCAGGCCAGCCTGTGACGCGCCGATGACGATCTCCATATATTCAATGGAGTTAGACGCCACGATCGCGCCGTGATCACCGACACCAAGGCCGAGATCACCGGTGATGGCCGCCGTCACCCGATCGACGCGTTCGACCAGCGCACCGTACGTTCGGGATTTCTGACCATGCCGATAGGCAAGCCGGGCGGGATTGCGTTCACTCGCCGCACGAATACCTGCCGCAATCGACAAATGCTGAAACGAAAACGGTAAATCGGGCATTAACCTGGCAACTTGAAAACGCGTAAGGCGTTCGCCCGCATCAGCAATTGTTTCGACTCTTCACGCAGGCCTAATTCATCGACCTCGCGAACGGCTCGTTCAGGGTCGATGACCGGCCAGTCCGTGCCAAACATCACTTTCTCGCGGCCGAAACTGTTGGCGTAGTGAACAAAAGCTGCCGGCCAGTATTTCGGTGCGTAAGCGTCACCCGCCGTATATACGTTTTCATGTTTCCAGCACATCGAGATCATTTCATCGGTCCACGGGATACCGATATGAATACCAATCAGGCGCAGCTCAGGAAAATCGATTGCAACCTGATCCAGGCAGATTGGCCGGCCAACGCTGGGCAAACGTCGCTCCCGTGAATATATGAGGTTATGCCCCAACCTGCATCATGATCGGAATATCGAGCTCGCAGCATTTAGCGTAGTACGGGTAATACTTGGCATGATCAGGCGCCAAACCACACCAATGCGGGTACAAGTGAGCCGCGACGAAACCCAGCTGCGTGACCGCGTGTTCGAGATCCCGTAATCCCTGCATGCCCCGGAATGGGTCAACGCCCGCCAGGCCCGAAAACCGATCCGGGTGTTCCTGGCAGACTTCGTATACGCGCTCATAGGGAAGCTCAAAGCCGCCACGCATATTGATATCGCCGGCGCGCACGGCAACAAGCAAGGAACGTTCAATGCCGGCACGGTCCATGCGCCCGAGATAATCTTCTACCGTGACACCGCCGCGAATTTCTTCGGGCATACGCACCTGGGCTTTGAATTCTTCATCGAGCCCGGTCTGGCCATTTGCCACGACGTCAGGGGTGAACAGATTGCAAACAATGTCGATGACACCGCTCATACTGGAGCTCCAACCAAGTTCCTGTTTACCGCCGGCCCGCGGCTACTGGCCGTCGAGATTCCACTGTCCGGTTGATTTTGAGCGTACCGGGATACCCGCGATGACCGGTGCCTGCGTCTTCAGGTCGTAGTTGACTGCCTCGCCCTCGATGATGACCTTCTCATTAATCGTGATCCAGTTCACCAGGGACCCGTCGAGGCGAAAAAATCCCGCCCAACCGCGTTCTTCACCAGCGACGAAATGGCCATGTTTAACTTTCGCCGGTCGGAAAAAATAAGTTCCCGGTCCAAGGACGCCAAAATTATAGTCCAGCTGCCCCTCCAGGCTATAGGCTTCCTCGAATACCGGATGGTGCACCATCCGGTTATCGGACCAGCCAGGTGGCGCCCAGGCCAGCATCGAGACAAAGCCCTTGTTGTTGTCGCCTTCGGGCGCAGGATCGAGATACAGCAGCTTTAATTTCAAAAACCGCTGCGTGTCACCTTCATAGACGTTTGGCATCCACTCCATCCGGGACGTGTCGACGACCGTTAATTCACCGGGTTCATCGGATGCCGTGTTGCCGCCGCGCGGAATGAAGTCAGCCCGATCCTTTTCAGACGCGGAAAACCCCCAATCGCCGTATTCGCGGAAAATCAGGATTTCCGTACCTTCCTCGACCGACACGGCCGGCATCGACAATCCCGCCGGCGCGCGAAAATATGACCCTCTGCCGAGGGTTCGCTCGCCCAGCTTGATGTTGCCGTGCATGACATACCACTCGACATCCGCGTGGTTGTAGCCAGCCGGACGGTGCCAGGCGCTGTCGAACACAACGCGTGTCGAAGCTGAACCGTCTTCCTCGTCATAGGACAGATTCCGCTGGCGTACCTTGCCTTCGCCACGAGGCAATTCAGCTTGATGCCAACATAGATCTGCTTCCTGAATCAATTCGACATGAGGCCTCACAATTTCGCTCCTTCATATTTCGGTCAAATAGAGGGCCATAATTGGCCGCATTTGTCTGAATATCAAACCTTTCGCGATGTTTTGCAATACCCGCGTTGCGCCCCACCACCGGATGGTGGCCGGCGCTGTGCGTGTCCGCATTTCTTACCAGGATGGGGAATGCGGGCTAAGATGTAAGCCGCTGCCCATTGGATGTAGAATCGACACGAAAATACCAGTCACCGCAGTACGGGAAAGGAAGAGGAAACATGACCGAATTCGATGTCTGGAAGTATCTGCATCTTCTGATGTTCGTTTTCTGGATCGGCACGGATCTGGCTGTTTTCCTGTCCGCGAAGAAATCCACCGACCCGAAATTGTCCATCGAAACCCGATTCATGCTGATGCACACCGCGCTGCGCATCGAACTCCTCCCGCGTACGGTCTGGAAAGCGGCATTGCCGCTTGGCGTCATGCTCTCGGTCGACATGGAACTGCTGGATATCAGCACGCTTGGCATCGCTATCGTCTGGCTGCTAAGCATCGTTTGGTGGGCCATCAGCATGGCGGGTGCCTGGTATTATCAGGAGCCGCGCGGACACAAACTCGCGAATATCACCAATTGGCTGACGGGTTTTGTCGGCGTGTTCCTGATCGCCGTCGCTATCGGCTCTGCCAACGGAACCGGGCCTTTTGACCCCGATGCAACCTGGCTGCTGTGGAAAGTCGGCCTGTACGGTCTGATCAATTTGATGGTCGTGGCGATGATAAAAGTATTCGATCCACTCGGCGTCGCGTTCGGTCAACTGGCGGTGGAAGGGTCGACCCCGGAACTCGAAGGCACCATCAGCGCGGTAATGAAAAAATCAGCCGTGGTTATCTGGGCAACCTACGCGACGATTGCGTTGGTTGCTTTTATCGCGACGACAAAACTACTTTAGAATCCCGTTGTAGAACCTGCCAGCCAGCCGGACTCAGCGGCCCGCACCAACGGCCGGCGGAAAGTTCATCACCTGCGTATCGGGTTCCTGCGGAGATCCCGGTTGAACCACGCCGAGGTACGCGGCGGCCAACAACCCCAGCCAGATAGCGTGGCCGAATGGCCGGCCTCGCCGCAAGCTACCGGCCATCATCGCATCGACTTCCGCCGTCGCACCGCTATCCGCCAATTTGGCAAGGCCGTCATAAAAGCCCGCGAATTGGCGACGCATTATCATGCCGAGAAAAATGATCGCGGCGAGAATATACAATTTCCCGGCCAGCCATGGCGTCTCGACCAGACGATCCGTAAACCACGAATAAGTCGTCGAGACAATTATCCCCAGCACCAGGGCCCAGCGAAACCAGCCATCGAACTTCGCGACGGTATCTCCAAGACTCGTGCCATCGCGGAAGTACATGATCAGCGTCATCGTCAACCAGACCGGACCAAGCAGTACAATCCCGAACATCTGCCAGAGCGGATGCTCCACACCGACGGTCTCGCTCAGGACACCTCCGGCCGTCAACATAAGGCTCAGGCAGACTCGCGGCATGAGGTCAATCGAAGTCATCATATCGCGGCCGCTATGCGTTGCTCGACACTGAGCTCGGGGTTAACGACCTTACGACTCCAGATAGATATGCCAATATCAGGGCCCAACCAATACACGAACAACATCTGGTGCGCGAACGCCGACAATGTGTAACTCAAACGGAGATCGGCAGCCACGTCAGCTGAAGCCGCGAATAGCTGGCCCGCCACTAAAACCGCAAAAATGAGAACGAGAGCGACGGTGACACGAAGCATAAAAATTCCCCCATCCAGCGGAAATCCGCGAACTAGCGTAACTGCTTATGGTCGTAATGGTAACCGATTAGGGGCTATCTCATAATCCTCAATGGCGCCAACAGACGCACAATCCGAATCTCCGGCCAAAACCGGGCCGCCCGGCAAGCCACCACGAGCGGAAACCGCAACGAACATCACTGACTGAAAGGAAAGAAGATATGGCAACGACACGCAACCCGTTCGTCACACTTTTCGATAAAAGCATTAACGGCATCACCTTCCTGAGCCCACTGCTGGACTTATTCATACGAGTCTACGTAGCCAAGGTGTTCTGGATGTCGGGACAAACCAAGATCCAGAGCTGGGACAGTACGCTGATGCTTTTTGAATACGAGTACGCCGTGCCGATAATTCCGTTCGATGTCGCGGCCTATGCGGCAACAACAGTGGAACTCGTCGCACCCATAATGCTGGTACTGGGCCTCGGAACGCGATTAGGCGCCTTAAGCCTGTTCGCGCTGAATTATGTCGCTACAATCTCCTATCCGGACATCAACGTCGCCGGCATTAAAGATCACATGCTCTGGGGTACGATGCTGGCGTTTAGTTTTTTTCACGGACCTGGAAAACTCTCCGTTGACCACTGGGTGCAGACGTAAGATATTAAATTAAAAATATATTATAAATATATGATATATAAGGATTTAATATATTGACGAATTAATTTGGAGAAGCATGATACGGCGTCTGGCCCCATGGCTGATACTGGTTTACATCGTCGGGGCCGGCGTCTCTTTGCGTTATACGATCAACAATCTCGGTATCAATACCGATACCGCCGACATGCTGTCGGAAACCTTACCGTTTCGGCGGGCCTATGAACGCTATCGACTCGCGTTTCCGCAGCACGTCGACCAGCTGGTCATCGTAATCGATGGCCTTAGCCCCGAACTTGCCGATTCGGCCGCGTTACGGCTGACGGAATATCTGCGCCAAGACACGGATCTTTTTACCGAGGTCTACCTGCCCGGGGCGGATCCGTTTTTCCGCCACAACGCCCTCTTGTACCTGTCCGAAAGCGAACTCGCGAAATTGTCCGATCGCCTGTCGGAGATACAGCCATTTATTGGCCGCATCACTCGGGATCCATCAGTTTTGATGCTCGCCGACACGCTCAATAGAGCGATCAGCCAGACGAGTAACAGCACAAAACTACCACTGGACAAGGTGTTCATCGAGCTCGAACGAACTATCGCCGCGCTGCTCGACGACCAGGATTACCGAATGTCCTGGCAACGACTGATCCTTGCCGCTGATAACGGCCATCGCACTGTGCGTCGTTATATTTTTGTCAAGCCGGCACTGGATTTCAGTGAACCTCTGGCCGCTGAGCCGGCCATGCTGAAAGTTCGCGCGGCCAGCGCCGCGTTGGAATTGAACTCCGCTCACGGTGTGCGTGTCCGCATAACCGGAGACGCGGCACTTGGCTACGAAGAATTGATCAGTGCTATGGATGGCGTGGTTACTGCCGGAGTTCTCGCGCTGCTCATGGTCACCGGCATCCTGGTTTTCGGGCTCGGTTCCGTCTGGATGATGCTTGCCTGCCTGACCACGCTTATAACCGGTTTACTTTTCACGGCCGGATTTGCAACGGCAGCCCTGGGACACCTGAACCTTATTTCAATCGCCTTCGCTATCCTGTACATCGGACTCGGCGTCGACTACGCCATCCATATATGCCTGCGCTACCGCGACCAACTTGCGCAAGGCATGGATAAACTCAGTGCGATCGCCGCCGCAATTCGAACAATCCGGGGCTCTCTGCTACTTTGCACCTTGACCACGGCCACGGCCTTTTACGCCTTTGTACCAACCGCATTCTCCGGCGTTTCAGAACTCGGATTGATCTCCGGTACGGGGATGTTCATAAACCTGCTGCTAAGCCTTAGCTTGCTGCCCGCCTGCCTGGCCGTGTTACCCGCACCGGCAACAACGAAGCAGGGTTCCAGCGCGGCGCGTTACCTGGATGCTCCGTTGCGTTATTCGCGGCAAATCATAATTCTGTCCGTGGTATTCGCGCTAGTGGCCATTGTTCTGCTGCCGCAGCTTCACTTTGACCGCAATCCATTGAACCTTCGGGACGCTGATAGCGAGTCAGTAGCAACCTTGCGTGAACTCATGGAGGATAGCGAAAACCCGGCAATGAGTATCACGGTTCTTTCGCCGGACGCGAAATCAAAGCAGGCAACGGCCACCGAACTCGCCGCGCTGCCGGTCGTACGCGATGTGGTCAGCGCAGACAGCCTGGTGCCGGAGGTCACCGACCTGAAACTGGAACTCATCGATGACCTGGCCCTGGTGCTCGGCTCAAGTCTTGAACCATCCGCCGGGCACAGACCCAAATCAGCAGCGGAAACCCTCGCCGCCCTTCACCAATTAGCTGAGGGACTTGGCGAAGATTCAGCCGACAGCGCCAGTCGTTTGGCCGCTCGCCTGCATCAATATCTGGACGAATTGGCAGCCTACAGCGAGCACCAACAGGCCAGTCGCCTGGATATGCTTGGAGAGCGTTTATTCGGCAACCTGGACGATTCTCTATCGCTGTTGCGGGATGCGCTGGAACCGGGATCGGCGACCTGGGCGGATCTGCCGGGGCAGCTGCAGGACCGCTGGATAAACGACCAGGGCTTGCATCGACTCGTCGTCTATCCACGAGAGGACATTAACGATAATGCGGCGCTGCGGCGCTTCGTCGAGGACGTACAAGCCATCGCACCCGATGCGACCGACGAACCGGTACTCGGGCTCCGGGCCGGGGATGCGGTTGTCGCCGCTTTTCTCCAGGCGTTCACATCAGCGTTCATCGTGATCACGGCATTGTTGCTATTACTGCTCCGCGACCTGCGCAAAACGCTGTTGATAATAAGCCCACTGGTGCTGGCCAGCTTGCTGGCATCAGGCCTCATGGCCGGCTTCTCGATCCCGTTCAATTTCGCCAATGTCATCGCCCTGCCCCTGTTATTCGGCATCGGCGTGGACCACAGCATCCATATGGTGCAGCGCGCCAGCAGCGGGCCGAGCGGACAGCTGAACCCGTTACGAACCAGCACGGCCCGCGCCGTGCTCCTGTCGTCCCTGACAACCCTGTGCAGTTTCGTTAACCTCCTCTATTCGCCCCACCCGGGAACCGCATCAATGGGCCTGGTGCTGACGATCGGCATCGGCATGATGCTTTTAACCACGCTGGTAGTGCTGCCGGCGATGCTTCGAGACAAAACGACTTAATGCCTTTGGATATTGCCAGACTTATCGCCGACCGCGAGGGAGAGAATTACGCCCTGCACACAGCGCATGTGAATCCGCGTTTCGCCAAGGTCTTGCGAACGATTGGATTCGATCGTTGTTACACGAAAGCCCAGGGTTCCTACCTCTGGGACCAGGCCGGCAGGCAGTATCTCGACCTGATTTCCGGTTACGGCATGTTCGCCCTCGGCAGAAATCATCCGGCTATTCGTCAATCACTGCAAGACTTCGTTGCGCTCGATTATCCGAGCCTCGTGCAGATGGATGCACCGTTGTTATCCGGCTTGCTTGCCGAAGAACTTAAGAAGCGCGTGCCCGAAGAACTCGACACAGTCTATTTCACCAATTCCGGGACCGAAGGTGTTGAAACAGCGATCAAGTTTGCACGCTGCGCGACCGGGCGGCCGGCCATCATTTATTGCGAGCACGCATTTCACGGTCTGAGTATCGGGTCTTTGTCCATAAATGGTGACGAAACGTTTCGCGCAGGGTTTGCACCGTTCCTACCGGATTGTCGCGCGATCCGGTTCGATGATCTTGCAGCACTCGAGCGGGCACTAAGTTCCGGTGATGCTGCGGCTTTTATTGTTGAGCCGGTTCAGGGTAAGGGCGTGCAAATCCCGGGTTCGGGTTATCTGCGCCAGGCAGCAGAACTTTGCCGGCGCCACGGTACACTTTTCGTCGCAGATGAAGTGCAAACCGGCCTGGGTCGAACCGGGCGTTTTCTTGCGCTGGAACACGACGGAATCATTAGCCCTGACATTCTCGTGCTCTCAAAAGCACTGTCAGGCGGATATGTTCCGGTTGGCGCCGTCATGACAACACGGGCGATCTACGATCGGGTTTTCTCCAGTCTTGAGCGCTCGGTCGTGCATTCGTCGACCTTCGGGCAGGGTAGTCTGGCTATGGTTGCAGGATTAGCGACTCTGGCGGCTCTCGATGACGAGAACGCAATCCAAAACGCGGAACATGTCGGCGCCCATTTGCTAAAGGGACTGACTGCGATGCTACCGCGTTTCGAATTCCTTAAAGCTGTGCGCGGCCAGGGTTGTATGATCGGCATCGAATTGGGCATGCCTTCACGCCTTGCGTTAAAAACAGCCTGGGCCGTAGTACATAAAATGGACCGAAGCCTTTTTCCACAAGCGGTGGTGATTCCGTTGCTGGATGATCACGGCATCATTACCCAGGTAGCGGGTCACCATATGGACGTTATCAAATTGCTGCCACCCCTCAATCTGAGCGTGGAAGATGCGGATCGTTTCCTGAATGCGTTCGCAAGCGTGTTAACCGGTCTGGAACAATTTCCGGGTCCCGTGTGGGATCTGCTGACTCGCATTGGCAAATTTTCACTTACGGAGCGTTCGCGACAGACTGGTAACTCTTAGCCCGCATTTCTCACCAGGATCCCGGAATCGAAAGTCTGCTGCACTATAGATTGAGAAAATTATGGTGTGCCGGCCTAACGATTTCGGCGCACGACAAATTCGGATAGCCAGCGAAGCGGTGCGGCCCTTTCCCCAAGCGGGTCAAGTTCGGCCAAGGCATCGTAATACAGGGTTTCGGCCCGATCATAAGTTTCCGTTTTGCCGAATAATGCGGGATAGGTCGCCTTGTCGTTTTTCGCATCGGAACCATGATGTTTGCCGATTGTCTCCGTATCCTCGTCGACCTCCAGCAAATCATCTTTGACCTGAAACGCCAACCCGATCATTTCAGAAAACCGGTTAAGAGCATCGAAATCCGTTACTTTCATATCAGCTTTGCAATGACAAGGCATGATAATCGCTGCACGGATCAGGCATCCGGTCTTCAGCGAGTACATCTTTTCCAGATTCTCGGCAGTAAGCCAGTTGCCCTCCGCGGCAATATCCATGGCCTGCCCGCCAACCATGCCGAAGGAACCAGTCATTTCCGCCAACACCGAAATGAGCTTGCGTCTCACTTCCGGCAGGCCTGCAAAAATCGCATCCGTCGCCAGTACCTGGAACGCCAGCACCTGTAGCGCATCGCCGACGAGAATAGCAGTTGCCTCATCATATGCCACATGCGCCGTCGGTCGGCCGCGACGCAAATCATCATCATCCATGGAGGGCAGATCATCATGAACCAGCGAATAAGCGTGTATCAGCTCGACCGCAACGGCTATTGGGTCGATTCGGTCGGGCGCCATTCCAAGTACTTCTCCCGTGGCATAAGCCATGAGTGGCCGCATACGTTTACCCGGACCCATAGCTGAATAGCGCATTGCCTGGCGCAAAAGCTTCGGCTCAGAATCAGCAGGCGGCAGCCACTGTTCAAGCGCAGCATCAATGCGCGCGCGATATTCTGGTATCCTTTGCTCAAAATCCCTGAGTCGCACGATGAAAATATCTTCCAATTTGCCGAAAAGATGGTGAAACTGTTGGCAAAACCCACCCGTTAGTTCGTTTTAGTATCCAGATCGGCCGCATACTGTGCAAGCAGAAGAAACAATCTCGACGCGGGCTGACCTCGCCTATCAACAGAAAATCCTGCCGCAGGTTTCGCGGACCTTTGCGTTGACCATCCCACAATTACCCGCAGACCTCGAAGAAGTCGTGGCGAACGCATACTTGCTGTGTCGATTGGCAGATACCATTGAAGATGACGCGAATCTCTCCAGCCGGGCAAAAGCCGACTTTATGGCCGAATTCCTGGCAGTAATTCGCGCCGACGCCGATGCGCAAGTTTTCGCGGAGAGTCTTGCGCCGCGACTATCTATCGAAACACTCGAAGCAGAACGGGATTTGGTCGCCCGAACTGCGACCGTCGTACGCATCACATCGACCTTCACCAGCGGCCAACGGCAAGCCGTGATTCGCTGTGTGACGACGATGTGCGAAGGCATGCCCGAATTTCAACACCGTAAGACACTTGATGGACTGCCGGAATTGATCGATCTCGACCGGTATTGCTATTTCGTCGCCGGCATCGTTGGCGAGATGTTGACCGATTTATTCTGCGAGCACTGCGATGACCTCGCGGAGCATCGAGATGAGATGATGGCCTTGTCGGTATGTTTTGGTCAGGGCCTGCAGATGACCAATATTCTGAAAGACGTTTGGGAAGACAGCGACTCCAATACTTGCTGGCTCCCACGCAGCGTCTTCGACGATATCGATGGAGGGCTGTCCAAAGCGATGCGAACGCGCGACCGCCAGGCGATGACTGGCGGCATAGCTGAACTGGTGGGCATCGCGCATGCGCATTTGAAGCAGGCACTTCGGTATACACAGCTCATTCCAAAACATGAAACCGGCATTCGCCGCTTCTGCCTCTGGGCTATCGGCATGGCGGTATTAACTTTGCAACAAATTCATAGCAATCCCGGTTATCAGACCGGTAATGATGTGAAGATTTCCCGAACAGCCGTCAAAGCGACGATAATCATTTGTAATATCGCCCAACCGAGTAATCGGGTTCTGAGTACGCTCTTCAGCCTCGCCGGCCGTGGCCTGCCACTCGCTTCGGCAGGTGATTTGTGCCCACCACCGGGTGCTCGACTGGCATCCGACCGCCTGGCCTGAACTGAATCCGTCGTACTGGGAAGAACTCCTGCGTGGTCACAACACCCGATCGCCTGACCGCTGGACCGATTGTTTTTGCCGTCGCGACGGGACCAGAGCGACGGGCGTGCCGTGCCGGGATTGTTGCGGCGGCCAACGAGAACGACGTGCACCTGCGCTTCCTGCAAACGGGTAGCGGCCCGCTGCACCTGGAAATGCTGGCCAAGCGGCTCACCAAACTTCGCACATCGGGTTTGATTTCAATCGGCACAGCCGGCGGCTTGTCGCGGCATATTACGCCCGGCACATTACTGCTCCCGAAGCGGATTCTTTTGCGCAACGGAACAGCTCTGCAAACTGATCCAGACTGGCGCGCCGGCGTTTACGAGGCGTTGCAGTCACATTGTCCTGTAAACACCGGAGACCTGTTGACCGTGACTGACCTGGCTCGCCGTCCCGGAACAAAAGCGCGCCCTGCATGGCGAAACCAAGGCCATCGCCATCGATATGGAATCCGGCCAACTCGCGCAACTTGCCGAGCGGATCGGCATACGCTTTATGACCTTGCGGGCCGTCATGGATACTGTGGACGATGAAATTCCCGGTGCAGCCGTGGTCGCGATAAATGAACAAGGTGACACTGCCATCGGCAAGCTCGTCAGATATCTATTGACACACCCCGGCGACCTTCCCGGAATGATCAGGATCGCGCGCCGATTCCAGGTTGCCGCCGGCGCCTTGCGGCAAGCATGTCACCTGGCTCGAGACTCACTGCTTCTTTCCCGTTGAGATACCTCTGGTATCATGCGCGCCTGGGCTTGCGCCGGGAACATTCAGGCACGTGTCGAAGACTTCGCTCGGCAGCGTAATCATATGGAATAGTAATAGTATGGGAATCCCGTTAATACAACAGTACCGAGTTGGTAAATACCTGATTTCGCAAAAGTTGCGCGGACGTAAGAAATATCCCTTGGTCCTGATGCTCGAGCCGTTGTTCCAATGCAATCTTGCCTGTGCCGGATGCGGCAAGATTGATTATCCCGACGAAATATTGCGTAAACGCGTCAGCCTGACAGATGCGCTGACCGCCGTCGATGAATGTAACGCTCCGATCGTATCCATTCCGGGTGGTGAACCGCTGATCCACACCGAAATGCCGCAAATCGTGGCCGGCATCATCGAGCGCAAGAAGTTCGTTTACCTGTGCACTAACGCACTATTGTTGCGTCAGAAAATGGACGCTTATGAACCGTCTCCATACCTGACATTTTCGATTCACCTGGATGGCAACCGCGAAACGCACGATCAGTCCGTTTGTCGGGAAGGCGTGTTTGACAAAGCTGTGACAGCCATCCAGCTGGCATTGGATCGAGGCTTCCGGGTCACCATCAATTGCACCTTGTTTTCGAACGAAGATGCCAATGAAGTTGCAGATTTCTTTGATTTCGCGACCGGCCTCGGTATCGAAGGGATCACGGTTTCCCCGGGCTACGAATACCAGCACGCTCCACGGCAGGATGTTTTTCTGGGTCGACGCCAGACGAAAAGGTTATTTCGCAATATTTTCCGGATCGGCCGCGAACGGGGCAGCCGCTGGCCGTTTAATCATTCGAGCCTCTACCTGGATTTCCTTGCCGGCAATCGAACCTACCAGTGCACACCGTGGAGCAATCCAACCTACAGCATCTTCGGTTGGCAGAAACCGTGCTACCTGCTCGTGGATGAAGGCTACGCGAATACTTTTGACGAATTGATCTCGGATACCGACTGGCATCGCTACGGCACGGGAAATAATTCCAAATGCAACAACTGCATGGCGCATTGCGGGTATGAGGGCACGGCCGTGGAACATACGATCACTAATCCATTCGCGGCACTTGGTGTGTATCTGTTTGGATCCCGCCTGAACGGACCGATGGCACCGGAGTTACCAGTCGTAGACGATTATTCGTCGGTCAACACGAAAGACAACCATATTGAAATCCCGCTCGAACAGATTGCCCGGCCCCGCGTGTTGGACGAAGGCTAATCTTGTTCTGTGTACCGGTCGTAACACCATTCGTAATCGAGGGCACAGCCGGCTACGCGAGCATTGTCGCCACAATCGCGATGCTGGTCAGCTATTTACCCATGCTCCGCTTCTATTCCCTTAATCCTGCCAGGGTTCTGACGTTGCCGCTGGTCGCGATCGTCTATCTGGCCATGGCCTGGAATTCAGCTCTGCGTTATTGGTTCGGCAAGCCTACGATCTGGAAAGATCGAGCCTATCAAAATATTGGTGAGTATTAGTTTTTATATATTAAATAATA
>PVMK01123703.1_pt1 | contig 24404 bp, 26 predicted proteins | sample 1853481 | NCBI WGS metagenome assembly PVMK01 (sample SAMN08533507, study PRJNA380276) | Marine sediment metagenome, whole genome shotgun sequencing project.
AGTGTGGGTACGAAATTCAAGGTGAAAAGATGCTCGAATACTCTATGGCCCAGCTGATGGCAGCCCTTACGTTGCCTATTTCAGCCCTGACCTCATCTCGTAATTCGAGCATCTTTTCACCTTGAATTTCGTCCCGCCTGTCGGCAAGAAATTTGACGAAATAAAGGCTGTGCAACTGCCGGAATCTGCTTCTCTCTTCGGGTAATTCGTCGAGCTTTTCATCGGCGAATGCCTTTAGAAGAGCGTGCATCTCAAAACGACCACTGTCATCCCTCCGCAGCAAAGATTTTTGAGAGAAATCCAACAACATCGGGAGCGATACGCCAGCCACCATGCCAGCAGCTTCGCGCTGGAAACCCCCCTTGAAAACTGCGAGATTGCGGAATCCCTTTTGCTGGTCATCCGACAATCTCAACCAGGTCTGGTTGAAAATCGCTCGCAAGCTGCGGTGCTTATCGGGCACGCCGCGCATGGTCGTGGCTAGAAAGTCCACGCTTTGATCGATTTCGGTTACGATCTCCTGGCAGGACATCATCCCAACCCAGGAAGCCGCCAATTCGATTCCCAAAGGCAGGCCTTCGACCCGCCGGCAGATTTGGCCGACAGCCTGTTTCTCTTCGCCACGAACCATGAAACCCGGTTCTACCTGCCGTGCGCGCTCCACGAAGAGCGCGGGTCCGCTATATGCCTCAATTCCGGCGCCATTACCATTCATGGGATAGCGCAGGCCGCTCATCGGGTAAACCCATTCTTCCCGTAAATTAAGGCGTTCCCGCGAGGTCACCATCATAGTGGCCCCGGATGACGCGGTCAGGATCTCTGTCAATAAGTTGGCCCCATCGACCAGATGTTCAAAATTATCCAGGACCATTAGCAGCCTGCGTTGGTGACCAAGAAAATCCAAAAGCTGGCGCTGCGGTCCGTCGCTGGAGCGCGCGTCCAGCGTAAATCGCATGGCTGTAGCCACGGCCGGTGCAAGGTATTCTGGGGATTCAACCTGCTCCAACTCCACAAACCACACCCCGTCAGGATACGATTCAATCAAGCCGGTGGCGACCTGGATGGAGAGGCGGGTCTTACCCGTACCTCCTGGTCCGACGAGCGTGATCAGCCGGTGAGACGTAATCAACTCCTGGAGTTCCGCCATCTCTTGCTTGCGACCGATAAAACTCGTCAACTGGACTGGTAAATTGGAACGAACCGTGTCGGTGGTGTTAAGAGGCGGAACGCTCCAGGCAGATCCGGGGCAACAAGTTGAAAGACACGTTCCGGCCGGTTGATATCTTTGAGTTGGCGCTCGCCCATATCGAGCAGGTCGACCCCTTTAGGCAGCAGGTCGCGCACCAGCTCCTCGGTCGTCAACGACAGCAAGATTTGCCCGCCATGACCGGCCGACAGTAAGCGGGCCACATGGTTTAGCGACGGCCCGAAGTAATCGCTGTCCCGCTCCTCGGCCACGCCAGTGTGTAAAGCCATGCGTACTTTGATCTGAAAGTCGCCGGACTGCGACTGGAGGGCCGTTGGACAGAAAGTGCTGCACTCAGACCGCCTGACGCGGTTGGGAACGCCGCGCAGAATGCGTCGCCGACAGTTTTGAAGACAGACCCACCCTGCGCTTGAATCTCATTCCTCAAGAGCGCGTCATGCTGGGCCAGCGCGGACTGCATCGCCTCGGGATGGCGTTGCCATAGCTTCGTGCTGCCTTCGATGTCGGTGAAGAGAAAGGTGATTGTGCCAGTAGGAAAGTGAGCATTCATATTCGATCCTCAGTAAAGATGCTAGCACCGCTGCCAGCATCGGGCAAGAATATCCCACTTTATTATTTCAAGTGTCTTCGCTTGCCAGTTGTTGAGCAGATGATAGCTGCTCCAAAGTTGCTGGTGGCAAGCATTCATGTCAAGCTCAATTGTTCGCGCCTTCGACAGCGGTTGCAAACGTCAATCTCCACACCGATCTCCCGCATAGTCAGCCCAACTCCGACGCAAGCCAAACTTCCAGGCTACGCCCAGATAATGACCGAGTAAATTGTAACACCTCATGGTCACGGTCCATTCAGACAATTTATCATCCTTGTCAATACTTCAATTCCCTCCCTTTTTCCCGCCCCCCCGGAGGGTGACGAGAAGGCACCAAAAACAGTAGACTAGCCAGGGATTGAAAGACGCCCTCAACAAGATCCCACACTGAATCAGTAGGAGAAGACGATGCCGAAATTTGTCATAGAACGGGAAATGCCCGGTGCCGGAAACTTGACTAATGAAGAGTTGCAAGGTGCTTCGCAGGTTTCGGTTGGAGTGCTCCTGGAGATGGGTCCGCGGATTCAGTGGCTACATAGTTATGTAACCGGCGATAAGCTCTATGGTGTTTTCATCGCCCCAGATGAAGCGGCTTTGAGGGAGCATGCCCGCCGGTGCGGATTTCCGGCTAACCAAATCTCCACGGTTTCAGCCATCATAGATCCTGGCACAGCAGAATCTGGATTGGCTGTTCTAACCGGAGTAACGGGCTAGTAGATATCCATATTGAAACGGGCAGTCGCAGGCTGCCCCTTATCGGGCAGCCAAAAACTGCCCCTATTCCTAGGAGGAATCGATGAATAAGAAACGATTGATGATTGTAGTGGCTATGGTACTCTTACTGCTGACGACTGTGGTCGCCGTCAGTGCGAACGGTGGATCAGATCTGGCCCAGGTCCGGGCAGCAACAGCCCGGTTCCACCGGACCGAAGTTGCCCAAGCCGATGGTTGGGGTTTAATATCAGGTCTTGATGATTGCTTCGACAACCAGCCTACCGGAGCCATGGGTTTCCATTATATCAACGGCCCAAAAATTGATACTATCATCGAAGTGCTACAGCCTGAAGCAATGGTCTACGCCCCAGGACCGAACGGCCAACTAATGCTTGGAGCGGTCGAGTATATCGTGGATGCCCCTTCTTGGGACGCCGCTAACCCTGGTGTTCTGCCAAGCGTGCTCGGGCAGGAATATCATGCGCATCCAGTTTTACCGATCTACGTACTGCATGCCTGGATTTGGAAAAACAACCCGTCAGGGATGTTTCAGGATTGGAATCCAAACGTAACCTGCCCTTAATTCTAAGTTAGAACAATCACGAAAAAGCCCGCATCAAATGAGCGGGCTTTTTTTTTGACAGAATTAACGTCATATCATAGACAGTCATGTCTAGCACTTGCCAGTTTCTGGCAAACCCCATATTCATTCTGGTTCATAGCCAGCAATCCAGCCCGGCCCGATCGTCAAGTCGTGTATCTTGCAACCTCTGGATTATCCAAAGCACTTTGCCGCTCTACTCCTCGAAGTTAAGGGTGTCAAACGCCCCTAGACCCTTGCAGCCAACGCTGAAGATTTTAGGGCTTCGGCCCTTCTCGATCCAAAAATCATCGCGGATGAAGGCCGGTTTCTTGCACATATCATCCCTACCACCACCAGCTTACAATATTAACGCCGTTACTAACTCTTTTCGTCCCATCATAAAAACCCTCGTTAGAGTTCTGGTGGATACTGTATTCCTCTGAGCGGCTCGCACAGCTTATATGGAATATATGTCGGCACTCATCATCCTTATCCCCTAAAACGTTGCTCTAAACGGGAGATCTCTGTCCTAAGCCTTGCCCCAAAACAGTTAGGACTGGAGTTGGGGCAACGGCCTCATGACAAAGGCGCTCCTCATCTGATAGAGTTAGCTCAATGACATCCTGGGCTGCTTGACCAACGCGTTTTAGCCGGCCTAACCCTTTGCTGATACGAAGCCGATTGTGAAAGTAAACCGAATACCCGCCTGTCCCGTACGGATCTCGAGGACGATTCGACCACTGATTGAACCTAGGATGCAAAAATGAAGAAATTGCTGAAATGGATAGGAATCGCTCTCGTCGGACTACTTGGGTTGGTTGTTTTGGCTACCATCGCCGTCTATGCCATCACCGCCTATCGCTTCAACCAAAAATACGACATCCAACCGCCACGACTGCCGATCCCCCAAGATGAGGACACAATCGCCCGCGGGCGGCATCTGGACGATGCACTCCTGGATTGCACCTTTTGCCATGGCGACGACCTCGGCGGCGGGGTCGTAGTTGACGAGGCAGGGCTTTTTACGGTCCACGCTCCCAATCTCACGACAGGCGAAGGTGGTTTGAGCCTGAAGTTAAGCGATGATGATTGGATTCGTGCTGTCCGCCACGGCGTAGGCTCTGACGGCAAACCGCTCCTATTCACGTCATCAGATATCTTCAACCATCTGAGCAGCGGGGACCTGGCAGCCATTATTGCCTTTGCTAAGAGTTTACCACTAGTAAAATACCAGTTGGCCGACCAGACTCAGGCCATCATAAGAGCTCGAGACGCTGGAATGGATGGCTAATTATGCCGGAATCGATTACATATCCCTGACGGCTATTGGATAAGGGTCCAAGCTCTCTAGGTACGGGAAGAGGCCACGGCCGACTCCTTCGCGCTCTGGGTTACGGTGGACTTTGCTGGATTGGACCGGCCGGGATTCGCGGGTGTACCGCTCGTGGTTGACTACAACGGGATCATCCAGGCTATCGAACAAGCGCTCGTTTCAAGCGCACCGGTACGGCAGAAAGGGAAATCCCATTTAGGCCAACCTGGGGTTGGATTAACCGTACAAGGATATTCGGTCCACAACCTAATGGGAATCTCAGCGCTTCGCGAAATGAGATGTCCGGGCGACGAGCTAAGAGAATTTACTCAGTTATTCCTGGTTTCCGGAGCAATGGGCTTCGCAGTCAATTCCAGCGCCTCCTCAAGGGATAGGAGGCAACCCTCATTCCAGAGCTGGTCGTATCGCAGATAGTCGATCTGATTCCGAGCAGCAGCTTCAGCCCGCTCAAGGTCGACGCGGTCGGCCGGAGCTAATGGTGCTCCCAATTTATCAATATAGGCGGCCGCAGTCCCGAACAGCCGCACGGATCGATCCACATCTCGAGGCAAGCGCCAATCCGGCAAATGCGGCCAGGCTCTCAGCAATGCCCTGTTTATTGCCGGCTTCCTGCTGCATAACCAGGCCTTTAATTAGCAATGAATTGGCCAGATCACAGTCGCCACGGCGAATGGCTACCTGGCCCAGTTTATGATAGCTTCCGGCCAGACCCAAGCTTAACTCATTTTCGCGAAAGAGTTGTTGTGCCTGCCGGTAATTGTCTTCGGCGCTGTCAAGATCATCCTCTAGCCGGGCTAGATCTCCCAGATGGACCAGGGCATCGACACCGCCCCCGATATTGAGCCTGCGCTTGTAGAACTCTAGAACCTCTTCGAACCGCAGCCGGGCTGCCAGATAATCCCCCTCGTGGTAGGCGACGAGGCCGATGTCCTTACTGAGGATGACCGCATTGTCTTCATCACCTAACTCCTCGTACAGAGCCAGGCTTTCCGTGAACTGTTTTCGGGCGGCCCAATAGCGCTTTTGGTCGAAGGTGAGGTGTCCTAACCAGTGAGTGGCTTCGGCAAGACCACGCCTGTCATCTAGCTCGCGGAAGGCAGCGACGGCTTCCTCCAGAAAAGGACGAGCCTCGGTATAGTCGCCCTGTTGCCAGGCCAAGCTGCCCGCGCCAACCAGCGCTCGCGCCCGGGCCATGGATGGCCGGGTACGTTGGCTATGGCAAGCCGAGCCAGCGCCTGCCTCGTCCAGAAATCCGCGGACATAGAGAAATGGATGAATCCATCCGATAAGTAAGGCTCCGTTTTCAGGATCAGCTGGCTTTTGGCCATCAGCACCCAATGCCCAGGCCAAGGCTGCCCGAAAGTTGTCCAGTTCCTGGGCAAGGTGGCCGTGCCAGTAGGACGTTTTCTCACCGGTAAGGAGATGGGGATTGGCCTCCTCAGCCTTGGCCAGTAAATAAGCCAGGTGACGCCGTCGCATCTCATCTTCGTTTCCACTGGCAGCCAGTTGCTCCCGGGCATATTCGTGGATAGTCCGTAGCATCGAAAAGCGCGGTTCAACAGCATAACCTTCACTTTGTCTTAACATGTTCTTATTCAATAAGGACTCTACCAGGTCTATGGTGGGAGATGCGGTGGCCAACAGGCAGATAGACTCGGCCGCTTCCAGGGTGAATCCGCCCCGAAATACAGCCAGCTGGCGAAATAAGTGCTGCTCCTCTTCGGAAAGCCAATCATAGCTCCAGGCAATAGCGTTGCGAAGCGTCTGATGATGGCTTGGGGCGTCCCTCGGACCGCCCGTCAGCTCGCCCAAGGTATGTTGCAGCCGCTTCAAAAGGATCGCGGGCGGAAACAATTTGGTTCTTGCCGCCGCCAGTTCAATGGCCAAGGGAAGGCCGTCGAGCCGCCGGCAAATCTCGGCCACGTCTGGTGCAATTTCCGGGGTCAGGTTGAATTCAAAATTAACGGCCCTGGCCCGGTCAATAAAGAGGCGAACCGCCTCCGTGTTGGTTAGATAATCAATATCCCGCTCTTTTGAATCGGAAGGTAAACCAAGAGTGGGAACTAGAAACTCCTGCTCTCCATAGATATGAAGAGGTTCGCGACTGGTGATAACGATTTTGAGAAATGGCGTTTCGTTTAGCAAGGCTCCGATCAACGGAGCTGCGCCTATAACATGCTCGAAGTTGTCCAGCAGCAGCAGAATCTGCTTAAGGCGCAGATGCTCTTTTAGGACCTCGGCCGTATTCTGCCGGTGTCCGACTTTGAGATCAAGATTCGCGCTAATTGTCTGTCCAACCAGTAGGGGATCGGCGACGGTTGACATCGGAACGTAGAAGACGCCATCAATGAACTCATCTAGCTGCTCGACAGCTACCTGAAGAGCTAACCGGCTTTTTCCGGTCCCACTCGGTCCTGTAAAGGTCAGCAAGCGGCTGTTATTAAGCAACTGGGCAGCTTGTTCTAGCTCATGTTCGCGGCCGATAAAAGACGTTGCCTGAGTTGGTAGGTTGTTGGGTCGAAAATCAACTGTGCGCAAGGGTGGAAAGTCGGCCGGCAGATCAAGGGCCTCTATCTGGTAGATGTGCTCCGGTCGGGTGAGATCCCGCAGCCGGTGTGTCCCGAGGTCACGACAGGCGATACCGAGGGCAATTGATCACACAGAAGATCAAAGGTGATGCGCGAGAGCAGGATCTGACCCCCGTGACCAACGGCAAGAATGCGCGCTGTCCGGTTAACGGTCGGCCCAAAATAGTCCCCTCTAGCTCGGTACAAGCACCAGTATGCAGCGCCATTCGCACTGCGAGAGGCCCGGTATCTGTCCAGGTTTCGCCTTCAGCGCGCGCTGGCTCTCCAAGGCAGCAGCCAAGGCCTCAGAGGCGGACTGAAAGGCCACACAAAAGGCGTCCCCAATGCGCTTGAATATATACCCACCGTTGGCGCCGCCGCCCGCTCCAGAAAAGTGTCGTGCCGAGCCAATGACGCGGCCATCGCCTGCGGGTATTGCTCCCACAATGTGGAACTGCCGACAATGTCGGTGAACAGGAACGTCACGGTCCCGTCGGTGAGGTTTCCATTCCGGCAATCTCGTACGTATCCATGACCTGGCTGCGATTTCGTGTCTGGAACACCTATTACTGTACCATAAAGTAAGGGCTTTGGATCTTCCAGATACTGGATTCCAATGCGGATTCGCATAGCAACCAGACAACCGGCAGTGCGGATCAGATCTCAATAGCCCCATGACTTGACAAGTGTCCAGGAAGCGCTACATATGCTTCAGTAAACCCCTGACCATGGCCTGCATGCACTCCCGTATCACGATTCATCTTCACGGTGTCCTGCGTTAATTAGGACACTATCTGAGACTATGCCCCCATGACAAGATGGAAACAGGTATGTACTCTGCCAGCGTGTATTTGATTGAGGAGAAACAACTCTATTTGGTACAGAATTAAGACTGGAAACAGAGACAGCAAATTGTCCTGCACATCAATTGGCTTATGCTGAAGGCAGTCCGGACCTTGCCTGCGGACACCTCCAGCCCGACCCTTTCAGGCATTGGGTCGATAGGTCGGACCTGTACACACAACTAGGAGAAACCCTAATGACTTTCGAGCAACTTGCTGGGCTATATTTAATCTCTGGCCAAGATCCGCCATATTTCCGGCCAGATGACAACTTACGGCCAGCAGGCTCAGTTGGTATCAGGGAGTCTGGTGTTGAGCGAAGCATATGTTCGGGCGCTTGGTGATTCATCAGAGTTAATGGTTATCGGTAGTCTGGCCGCGGCACAGGTGCTTCCTGACGATCTCCTGCAAGCAAAGATCAGCGCCATCCAGGTCGCCGGTAGAGTCACAGTGCGCGAAGAGAACGCCGGGACCATAATGTCCATGCTAAACAAGAAACACAGGCCAGCGAAAATAGCGATTATTCCGGCCGGTTTCGAACTCGTAGATATGCACTTGAGCTTGATAACCATCTGCTGGACTCTTTGCCCAGCCGGAAGTTGTATTGCACCAGGCTGGTTCGTGTTGACGATGCTGTACAATCCGAGGTGCTGGATAATGCATTGGAAGAGCTGGTCGTTACTAACATGCTAATCGCTCCCGCAGCGCTTAATAAAAGCATCTCCCAGAAAATCAACGTGCTTGATACAAAGGCGATATTTTACACCGGTGAATTATGGCTGGTAGAAGACGAAGCAACCATCGGGCCGGCTCGTTTCGAACTTCTATCAGATAAAGCAACGCTGGTGATTCTGGGTGAGCTTACGTTCGCGCCAGAGGTTGAGCCCAAGGCGCTGTTTAGCATGTTGGACAAGGTTCATAATTATGGCGAGATTAAGGGAACGCCGGAGCAGATTGCGGCCGTCCAGGCTCGAATGGGGCACAATGAAGGGTCGCTGAGTGATACTGGCGAACTCGCGACGGAAAGTGAGTGGGATGTTGGCACTGTGGGCTATTTGCAATTGTGAAATACAAACGAGGAGATTCCCTGAAACCCCGAGTCGCGGATCTGAATGGAAAGTGGGGGGAAGCGGCGATAACGAGACCGCTGGAGCCGCAAGGGTACTGACTCGAAATCTCGTGATGTTTGGCCCACTTTGTAGAACGAGCTTCCAGCTCGTTAACCGAACAAGGATGTTCGGTCTACAAGTACTAAGTACAGTCTATAACTAATTTCTCAACCCGCTTGTAGAAGGCTGCTGGTTTGTAAGAGGATCTCCATCGCTCTACCGGCAATCTCAGCAGTCGCGGGGCCCAGACCACAGCTGGTGGTGACCAGACTCCTGCTGGCGAGCTCATCGGGCGATATGGTCACACCACGAGCTTGGGCCTTGTTCTGAATCAGCTCCATACCGTTTCTCAGCCGGTCTACCAACGCCCCGGGTGTGGTCTGGAGAATATCGTCGTTGTTGGGCACGATGCCCCACATGAAGGCGCCCCCGCGGTCCAGAAAGGCGCGGAGCTCGGCCGGATAGAGGGCCAGGTGTTCGACGTAGCCGTAAGCATCTAGATTCAGGATATCGACTGTCGTAGTCAAAAGTACCGACCAGTCAGTATTGGCACAGCAGTGAACGCTGGCCAGCGCCCCTTCGTCGTGAATGGCCTCGAACACCTCGTCCAGCATGGATCTGACCTGCTCCCGGCTGAGACTGATGAACGCTGAGCCAAAAGCGGCCATATAAGGCTCGTCGACAGAGATAATCACCTTCGACCGGACGTTCTGTAGCTGACGGATTTGCCAACGGGCATTCATAGCTGTGTTTTTCACTATGGGGTCGGCCAGGAGTTCATTGTATAGGCTGGCTCGAAGATCCTGGTCGGTCACAGTCAAACCGAGACTGATAGGTCCCGTAACCTGGCCTTTTACCCAATCTCCAGGGGTTGATTCAAGAGCATCCAGCATCTCAAAAAAGCCGGCCGCAACCTTTGGGGTCAAGGCAAAGGCGTCCAGGTCATCCGCCAGGTAATGGGTGTAGAAGATCTCTAGAGGCTCGCTTAAATCCCCAGTCGTATCAAAGGATATCTTCTCTCTCTCGTCGTCAAGCTGGACCGCCGGCAGAGCGGCGCTGAACTGGACGTACATGTTCTCATAAAAAGATCGCCTGGAAAGCTGGGGCCAGCTTGGAATGTCCAGAAATCTGGCAAGCCGTTGGCTCAATTCCTGCCCATCCAGGTGGGGAAAGCTGCCCACTGTCGTTGATCCATAGGGAGGCAAGGCTAAGGGCATTACAGTCTCGCAAGTCATCTATCTGGATAGCATCCGCAGGTGGCGGCAAGGTTTCCGTATCCAATATTTAGACGCCAATCAGTTCGTCGAGTACTTTTTGAGAGTGGGCCTCTACCTGGTCGTGAATACTCTGCATGTGGCTGTCCATGGTCACGACGACAGGAAAATCCTCTACCCGTATGACCCACATGGCCTCGGGCACTCCGAATTCCATTTTATGCACGGCAATGACCTCTTTTACCGATTGAGCGATGAGGGTGGCAGCTCCGCCGATGGCGTGCATGTAAACGGCGGGTTGATCGTGGCAAGCCTTGAGTGTAAAAGGGCCCATGCCACCTTTGCCGATGACACCCTTCAGGTTGAAATGAGCAATCACATCAGGCTCGTAGACCTCCTCGCGGATGCTGGTCGTGGGACCTGCGGCAACAAAGGACCAGCTTCCATCATCACTCTGCTTTACGACCGGCCCGCAGTGATAGATGACTCCACCGTCTAGCAGTTCCTTTAACTCCTCATATAGGGGCCGCTGATCGCCGGAGACTGGCTGGTGGATGTAGCTCTCGACCATAAACTTGTGAGCTGCATCCCGGCCGGTCACGACAATCCCATTAAGATACACGGTGTCGCCAATATGGAGGTCGCGAATCTCATCGTCTGGGATAGGTATGGTTAATCTACGCATAGGTCACCTCCAGGTCGCCTTCTTTGAAGGTCACATCCATGCTGGCCCGCCTGTTCGCCCAGCACATATAAGCAATGGAGACAAAGTAGGAAGCCGGTAGGCGATGCTGTGCTCCGGCTTTTACGCCAAGGACGGTCGTCTGACCGCCGAATCCCATGGGACCTATACCCAGGGCATTGGTTTCTTCGAATAACCGCTCTTCCAGGTCAGCCAATTGTTGGTTGGGATTCTGGTCGTCGAGCTTACGAAGCAGCAACTTCTTAGATTTGGCGTAGGAAGAGCCCCTATCACCGCCGATGGCCACACCCAAAACACTGGGAGCACACCCCTTGCCCTGGGCCTGGTGAACCGAGTCCAGAACAACCCGGCGAACACCATCCAGGTCTCTTCCGGCCTTAAGCCGGGCATCTGGTAACTTGTATTGGGCAGAGACGTTTTCACACCCGCCGCCCTTTAAGAGCAATTCAACCTGGATGGACGCTTTGCCCCACTCCTGGAAGTGCATGGTGGGAAAATCTTCTCCTGTGTTGTCGCCGCTGTTTTTACCGGTCAAACTGTCCACGGCGTTGGGACGGAGATAGGCGTGGTCAGTAGCCACAGCCACTGCCTGGCGAATCTGGCCTGCCATTAGACGCGTTGATACGCCGAGCGGATAGTGGATTTCAAAGATAAGCGTGCCTGTGTCCTGGCAGATGGGTGTCGAATATTCGCGGGCCATTTTGACATTTTGTAAGATGGTCTTGAGCGCCCCTTCGGCGGCAGATCCCTGCTCTTCGCGATGTGAAGCTTCGAGAAGAGATTGCTCCATGTCGGCCGGCAACTGTGTTGCCGCCCGGCGGATTAATTCGATAAAAGCGTCAGTGAGCTCGGGCTCTTTGAAATTTACCATAGCTCTCTCCTTTGTTAGAGGGTGGGAATGGGGCTTAATGCTTCCCAATGCCGCATGATTCTTGTCTCTTGCTGTCTGATAACCTACAGATGAATCTCGCTGGCTGCTAGCATCGATAACAGCTGCAAGACCGCCATAACGTTACATCAGAACCGTTCCGTCCGGTAAGTGCTACAAGTCACGTATTTGGGATGACAAAGCTAACGGGTGAATAACGACTATGGAGAATGGCCGGAGAACGTTTGACTACTCAAGTCGTATACGCGGATTGAGCCAGGTGTAAAGAAGATCGGCGGTCAAATTGGCCAGGGCGAAAACAAAGACAGTGATCATGGTAATGGCCTGGAGAGTGGGGAGATCACGACGGTCGATGGCAAAGACCATCAAGCGGCCCAAGCCCGGATAGTTGAAGACGTTTTCAATCACGATCAAGCCACTGATTAGCCAACCAATGCTGATGGCTATCACGGTGATGGTCGGCAAAAGGGCATTGCGCAAGACGTGCTTCGACACGACGACACGCCTGGGAAGCCCTTTGAGGACGGCCGTCCGTACATAGGGTTGTTTCAATTCCTCGACTACACCGGCCCGAGTTAGCCGGGCGATATAAGCCAACAACACCAGGGTAGCTGTAATCGCCGGCAAGATCAGGGCAGGGAGCGCTTCCCGAAAAGTGGAGTCGGGCTGGATTGACGAATTGGCCAGGAAGGGCCTGACGCCAAAGACATCGTCCAGCCAATCGTTAATGGTAAAGGCAAAAAGTTGGATGAGCACCAGGCCAGTCACGAACTCGGGCAAACCGACAAAGGATAGGGATCCAATGCTGATGACGTTGTCGACCGCTTTATCCCGGTTCAACCCGGCAATGACGCCTAATCCGATGGCCAGTGGCACGGCGATGAGGAGAGCTAGAGCGCCCAACCGCAACGAATTGCGAAGGCGCTGCATCACCACGGGCCGGATTTCAGTCTGGGTGCTGAAAGATTCACCCCAGTCCCCTTGTACGAATCCACTTAGCCACCTTAGATACTGAACGAGAACCGGATCGTCGAGGCCTCGTTCTTCTCGACAACTTTCAATAGCGCTCTCGCCCGCTTCCCGGCCCATAATGTTTCGGCATACGTCACCAGGCAGAAATTGGGTGATAATGAAGATCAGAAGCGAGGTGAGCAGCAGCGTTAGCAGAAGAAAACCAAACCTGCGTGAGATGTAGCGTATCATGAGATGAATTGACGATTGATAATTAGCGATTGACGATTGACAGTTTTTGCTCGTGAAGCGGTCGCAGTGCGAAGGAGACGATTCGTGCGACTCTGACGACTTTCGTCCGCGAGCGACGGCGACGAGTAAAGTATGAGGGACGAAGAGTAACGGAGGTGAATACTCATGAGGATTCCTGGATCAGTTTAAGTTCGTTGGCAGGGATGTGGCAGAAGATCCGCTTCCCGGTTGGAGTTTGTCTCCATGGCGGTCGCTGTGTGGAGCACAGGTCGCCAAGGCGATCTTGCAGCTGCCGGTATCGAGGACATCGTGGATGGAACGGACAGCCGCCAGGCAGGTCGCTCGGATTTGGAACTTCCCCTTCCAACCTTATCTGCTCCTGGGTAGAAGCCGGGTCGAACTGTGGAATGGCAGATAAGAGCGCCTCGGTGTAAGGGTGTTGGGGGAGCTGGAACAGATTTTCGGCGCTAGCGAACTCCATCAGATTCCCGGCGTAGATGACGGCAATCTCATCGGCCAGGTAGCCAACAACGGCCAGATCATGGGATATAAATAAAGTGCCGATGCCACGTTGATCTTGGAGTTCATTTAGTAAGTTCAGGATGGAGGCCTGGACGGAAACATCCAGTGCGGAGACAGGCTCATCGGCAATAAGAAGGTCCGGATTAGCGGCCAGGGCCCGGGCGATAGCCACACGCTGTTTTTCTCCTCCACTAAGCTGATCCGGACGCCGATGGGCGTAACCGGCCGGTAGACGTACGCTAACTAGTAGACGGATAACCTCCAGATCTGCGTCCTCTTCCGACATATTGCGGAGCCTCATGAGAGGCCGGCGCAACGTTTCCCCGACAGTGAAATAGGGATTAAGCGCCTCGTCAGGATTTTGGAAGACAATCTGCAACTGGCGCATCATCTCCACAGTGCGACTTGAGAGGCCCGAAGGAAGGTCAAACTCCAGGGACCGCAAGGTACTGGCCTCAGATTTTTCCAGGCCGATAATCGCCCGGGCGAGGCTGGTCTTGCCACTGCCGCTCTCGCCCACCAAACCCAGTGTCCTTCCGGCGGGGATTGTAAAGCTTGCCCCGTCTACTGCCTTAACCTGCCCGGCAGGCGTGCGCGAAAGAATTTCAGACAGTGACCGGCGGAGATCAAACGTGACCCCAAGCTCCTCTATGGCCAACACCGGCGAATCACCTGTTCGATCGGCTGAGAAAGCAGGCGGCCTTTTGGTATCACCAGGGAACCTGGCGCTGATTTCGCCTGAGAGGATCTCGGGCCAGCGGTGGCAGCGTACCCGATGTGAGTCAACAGCTGTTTCCAAGGCTGGTCGCTCCAGGCGGCAGATCTCGATCGCTAAAGGACATCGGGGAGCGAAAACACAGCCCTCGGGTTTCTCGCCCAGGGCAGGGATCTGACCTTCGATAGCCTGTAATTTCGTTTCCCTCCTCCTATCTCCTAATCGGGGGATGCTATCCATGAGTCCCTGGGTATAAGGGTGAAGGGGCAAGCTAAAGAGATCATGGGTGGTTGCATCTTCCACCAATTCACTGGCGTAAAGAACGGCGACCCGATCACATATCCGAGCTACTACGCCAAGATTGTGGGTGACATACAGGGCGGCCGCATTGTGCTGGTGTATAAGATCGCGAAACAAATCTAGAATGGCCGCCTGGGTGGTGACGTCCAGGGCTGTCGTTGGCTCATCCAGGACGAGCAGTTTGGGCTCAGTGCTCAGGGCCATGGCGATCATCACCCGCTGCTGCATACCGCCACTTAACTGGTGTGGATAGCTTCTGGCAACGCGATCAGGATCGGGTAGCCGCACCGATGCCAGCAGATCCAGAACTCGCCGTTTTGCTTGATCGCGGCTGAGACCCATATGGTGACGAAGCGATTCGGCGAGTTGCTCGCCGATCTGGATCGAAGGATTGAGGGAAGATAAAGGATCTTGGGGAACCAAGGTCAGTTGAATCCCCCAGATATCCCGCAAGGCTGACTCATCCATTGAGAGCAAATCTTGACCTGCGAATTTGATCACTCCCTGGCGCACTTGCCCAGAATTACCCAGGTAGCTCATAATCGCCAGAGCGACAGTTGTCTTGCCTGAACCGCTTTCCCCGACCAGCCCGTAGGACTGTCTTTCCTCAAGGTGCAGCGAGAAGTCGCGAACGGCTTCAAACCAGGAGTCACCCTGGCGGTAGGCCACCGTCAGGTCTTCGATAGCTAATAACTCTGTGCCTTCTTTTTTAGCCATAACTAAGTCCGGACCTTGACAGCCAGGTGACGGCGGGCGCCAGGGTTATCACTTTATTTCTCACCATCCGGAGATGCATTTCATCCCGCGATACCTAATCGTTCTTCGAAACTTGTTGTCCTTCGACACCAATCGTCCTTCGACACCAATCGTCCTTCGGAACCTATCGTCCTTCGACACTTGTCGTCCTTCGACACCTGTCGTCCATCGACACTTATTCATTGGCCGTTTGGAACACTCGTTTTAGACCATCAGCCATCAAGTTAACGCCAATCACGAGGAGGGCGATGGCCGCAGCCGGGAAGTACATAGCCCATGGTGTCTGGCTGACGTTGTGGCGAGCTTCATTTACCATCAGCCCCCAGTCGGGTGTCGGAGGTTGAGTGCCCACACCCAGAAAACCGAGTGAGGCGACCAGAAAAATTGCATATGAAAACCGCAGAGCAGCCTCCACTGTCAAGGCTGGTGAAACCGACGGTAATATCTCTCTGAAGAGAATATGACTCCTGGATTCGCCCTGGGTACGAGCTATTTCGACATAGCCCTTTGTTTTAACCGGGAGAACAACACTGCGCACGACGCGAGCCACAATCGGCGTATAAACAATGACGATGACAATGAGAACGCTGTTTCGGGAGGATCCGACAGTGCCAAGAAGGAGGAGAGCCAGTAATAGGGCTGGTATGGCAAGCAGGCTATCGAAGAAGCGCATCAGCCCTTCGTCAAACAGACCGCCGACATAGCCACTGAAGAGACCCAGGGTCGTACCTGCTATCACCGCCAGAATAGTACCCAGACCTGCGAGAGCAAATATGTCACGAGCGCCGAGAATCACCCGGCTGAACACGTCACGGCCGAGGTGATCAGTTCCGAACAGGTGTGTGACTGATGGCGGCTGGCGAGCGTCCAGAACGATCTGTTCGTTCTCACCGTACGGGGCGACAATAGGGCCAATTAGGGCTAAAAAAAGGAGAAGAAGCACAATTGTCGTACCAACAGCAGATGCCGGACGGCGGTAGAGTTGCCTGAGGATACGCAATAGTCGCTGACCCCTTCCGGTGGAGGGTTGTCCCGAAGGCGCTGGATCAGAAATGTCAGTCGATGGCACGATTCTGGGGAATACCTCCCGGAAATGTTATAAAGTGCTCCGGGAGGTATTCAAATAGTTGTGTAATCGTGTCAGTCAGCGACTGACACATCCCGAAAGTCAGTCCGACCGGCGAAAGCTTTCAGCTCAAATCCTTCGAAAGCATCGCTGATAGCGGCGACCTGGGAGAAGTGGTAGGGGATAATGACCGGTCCACGGCTGGATAAGATTTCCTGGATTTGACGGTAGGCCTCAATCCGCTCCTCCTCATCTAGCGTTGAACCGGCTACTGAGACTAATTTATCGAATTCCTCGTCGCAGAAGCGTGACTCATTCCATTGAGCGTCGCAAACGAGCATCAGGTCAAGATAGACTTGCGGATGCGGCCGGTGGCCCCAGCCCGTAATACCCAGAGTGGCGTCCAGCCAATTTCCGGGGGCTTCCGCGTCGTAGTAAACGCTTTCCGGCATCACCTCAACATCGACGTTGATCCCTGCCTCAGCCCATTGGGCTTTTAAGACGACCGCCAGATCCGGCCGGCCCCCTGTATCAGGTGTATTCAGGACGATGTCCAGGCCATCTTCGTAGCCGGCCTCGGCCAGAAGAGCCCGGGCGGCCTCGACGTCACGGGCCACTGGCAGAACATCTGCAGCAAAATAGGAAGCGTTAAGAGGGCTGATCGGTGAGTCATTTCCAACGGATCCGTATCCCTGCTGTACCAATTGGAAGGCCGCTTCACGGTCGGTGGCCAGTTTTAGGGCTTGAATCACGCGGGGATCATTCCCAGGTGGTTGGTCTGCCCGGAACCGTACAAGGTCGAAACCATTGGTTGGGATGTCGATCGTGACGATATTCGGCTCATCCTGAAGGCTCTCGAACAACGATGTCGACATACGCAAGACCAGGTCGATTTGCCCACCTCGTAAGGCGTCGACAGATGCTGTTTCGTCGTTGAAAAAGATGATCTCGAGGCCGGCCAATTTGGGTTGTTCGGCGATGAAATACTCCTCGTTTGCCTTAAGAACGATCCTGTCCTCTGGGCTGTAGCTGGACTTAATGAAAGGACCCGTGCCGTTAAAATCCGTCGGGTCCTCCGTGCCCCTTTTGATGATCAACGCCCGGTTATCGCTCAGGTCGTTCAAGAAAAAGGGATTCGTTTCGTTTAAGGTGAACGTAACTTCAAGATCGCCGGTCGCCTGGACATCAGCGATCTCAGTGAATACATCGGCCGCTCCCGAACCGACTTCTGGATCGCGGAGCCGGTTGAAAGTCCATACGACATCCTCTGCCTTGAAAGGATCGCCATCATGCCAGGTCGCCCCTTTTGCCAGGGTAAAGATGTAGGTCAGGCCATCGTCACTGATCTTCCAGTCTGTCGCCAATCGAGGAGCAATATTTGACTGTGGATCGACGTCAACCAGGTAATCATAGACATGGTTAGCCACCAGAATTTCACTATCGGAAGAGATAAAGGCCGGGTCAAGTGCCACCAGTGGTTGCATGGCAACGCGAAGGACACCGTCGCGAACAGTGGCTGCGGGCTTTGGCTCCTCGACTGTAACCTCTTCTGCTACCGTTTCTTCACTTTCCTGGGTCTGGGGTTCTTCAGTTGGGCTGTCTGATGGTGTTGATTGAGAGGGAGAATCTGTCGGGGATGGCGACTCGCTTTCGCCGTTGCATGCTACCAATAATAGTGCAAATATAACGAACACAATTATCCAGACATGGCCAAGTCGCTTATTGTGCAGCCTAAAAGTTGTTCCTAACATGTTCTCTTAACCTCCTAATAACTAAAGATGATGAACTGAAACGGCAGTCACATTTAAGCAATTGTTGAATCAGTCTAACTTCTATAGACCATTACATGGTCAAACCATTACATGGTCAAACCATTACATGGTCAAACCATTACCTGGTCGCAGGTTGGGGTTCCCCTAAAATGTACGTGGCAAATGCCCTTAGTGAATTGAATTTCGGTCAATGTGGCTCCGCCGGCACAAGTACCATATCATCTTCGGGACCGCGATTGATTGATTAAGCCTTATTACGCTCCAATATAATCCTGATCATAACGGTGATAGGGGCCTTGTCAAAGTAATCGTTCGTACAGAAGTAAGGACCAATTTCCAGAGAGTTGCTGGCTGATGGAATACTTCTTGGCTATCCGGCTTACCCCCATAGACTGAACCTGATTAACGACGCTGGCGTCTGGAGTTGATCAGGACTATCGCAGCACCAATAGCTAATCCAATGCCGGCTATCATCAACCAATCGATACCGCTCTCTGATTCGGTTTGATTACCCGCTGCCGTTACTGTAGGGATTGCCGTAGACTCGGGAACAGAAATGGACAGATCGCTACTTATGGAGCCGGGGGTGAGCTCCAGGTCGCTCGCTAAGACATTTTCGGCGGCCGACCCCGGGGTTGCCGTCATGCTCCCAGGTAGCGACGCAGGTACAGTGGCAATAGGTGGAGGGGTAGCCGTAGGCTGGCGTATCACCAACTCATCACCCGGTCTGAGAACAGCATCTGACGACAGAACATTCAGGGTGAGCAGCTGATCCACGGTCAGGTTGTAGATCGCGGCAATAGTCCAAGCCGATTCACCTGCTTGCACAATATGGCTGGTTCTTGGGGTTGGCGTCGGGGGAGGTGATTGCCCTTCCGCCAGGCGGATGGTAACTTCATCGTCTGGCTGCAAGGTGCTGTCAGGTCCCAGATTGTTGTACCAGAAGAAGTCGTCGACACTGATTCCATATCGACCGGCTATAGTCCAGGGTGAATCCCCTTCCCGAACGATATGAGACAACGGCGGAGTTGGCGAGGGAGGTGGAGATTCACCGTCCGCCAAACGTACCTTAACCTCATCCCCTGGATGTAGGACGTCGTCGGCCGACAATCTGTTAATCAAGTAAAGATAATCCAACTCCGCGTCATAGTAAGCGGCGACGGTCCACAAAGCCTGACCCTGCTGCAATATGTGGACAATAGAGCCATCTTCCGCGGGTTCAGCCAGTTGGATAGGTGCGACGATGAGGGGTTTAGCCGAGGTGTTTGAGGTTCCGCTTGGAGGCGCAGCGCCAGCCCCACTTGGTAATCCAACAACCAGGACGTACATATTCTGCGAGCCGCTGGTTGCGAATCCTGTTCCCGCCTCGACATACCGCGTCGACACAAGTGTGTTGTGATGGATGGGACTGTTCTGCCACCAAATCAAGCCCTGCCGTGGTGACATGTTACCGCCTCCTACGATATTCTCGACTACGTAGCCAGTAAAGCCGGCAGCCGTAGCTCGGCTTAATGGCGTTGATCCCCCTTCGCCTGTGTGGCTGAAGATAATGTTTGCGGCCATCCAGTTGGCATGTCCCTGGGCGGCCGTGGCAAGTGTGCCGCTGTATTGGAATGCGGGGAGACCCAATGATGCCCGGTATTCGTTGACCAGCCGGAGAATTTCGGAAGCCGAGTCGGCCTGGGCGTAGCTCGATTCTTCAGCGAGACCAAACAGGAGAATCGTGCCAAGAAGCAAGAGGATCATGGCCGATGCCGGTCCTCTGGATATTCGTCGGATCATGATGGGAAATATAACAAGGACCACACCCGGATCCAAGCTGGTCACCAAGGACCTCTCAGAATGCTATCGCCATAGGGGCGAACTGCCCTCGCGGTAATGGGTTTCTGGTGACCATTGACGGAATCTGACATCTGGTGCGGGGAAATGCGGACTACGAAAGCCTCGGTTATCCGGTCGGTAATTCAACTGTGCTATCATAGAAAAGCTCAAATCTCAGCGCTCACCAGGCGTTAACTTATCGAGGTCGCAGCTACATGAAATTCGTTCGTCAAGGTGGTTCCGTCAGCTAATGTCTCAAGCCTATTTTCGCTTCTACGCCGAGTTGAATGATTTTCTGGCAATTGATCGTCGCCAGGTGACTTCCGGTTTCCGGCTAAACGGACCGGTATCCGTAAAGCATTCGATAGAAGCGTATGGGGTACCGCATACGGAGGTGAATCTCATCCTGGCCAACGGAACACCGGTTGACTTTTCCTACATAGTTGTGGACGAGGATCGCATTGGTGTTTATCCTGCGTTCAGCGCCATAGATCTGGGGCTGAATCTGCGGTTGCGGCCAAGAATTTCCTATCCGGTGGTCTTTATCCTTGATGGTCATTTGGGCCAGCTAGCCAAATACCTTCGACTGTTGGGTTTTGATGCTGATTACCGGACCGACTTTCAGGATGAGGAGCTAGCTCAGAGAGCCCAAGAAGAGGAACGAGTTCTACTGACGCGCGACGTCCGCCTGTTAATGCGCAAGAATATCGTCCACGGATACTGGTTACGTTCGAAAAATCCGATGGAGCAGGTCCAAGAAATCTTGCGGCGCTACCAATTGAATGAACACATCAAGCCCTGGCACCGTTGTCTTCGATGCAACGGGTCGCTAAAGAAGGTAAAGAAAGAGGAGATTTTGGACCGGCTTGAACGGCTTACGAGGAAGTACTACCACGACTTCCATATGTGCCGGAGATGCGAGCAAATCTACTGGAAAGGTTCACACTACGGTCCCCTCAAACGCATTGTACAAGAGATAGTGTAGGAATGACGGCTGGCTCCAGATGTTGGCCTATGGGTTCTCGATGGGAAAACTGATGAGAGATGAGCAGGGGGCCGTCTAGTTGGTAAACAGCGGGCACTATGGTAACATGACCCGCTTGATCACCGGTGGTGCAGCCCCATGTACGGCTAGATAATTCGTATAGTGGTCTAAATGAGATAGATGGTAGTCAAGTTGAGCGGGTCTCCATGACGTGTGTGCCGATCTGTAGATATAATCAACAGGATAGGTGAGGGATTTTTCCCCTATAAGTAGGAAGCAGAAAAAGAAGGATATGGCTAAAAAGAGAAAGAAAGTTCGTGTAGCGATTATTGGCATTGGCAACTGTGCCTCATCCCTGGTACAGGGAGTTGAATTTTATAAGAACGCGGCCGACGATGCGGAAATCCCGGGTTTGATGCATGCTACAATTGGCGGGTATCATGTGGGGGATATTGAGTTTTCGGCCGCCTTCGATGTCGTAACGACCAAGGTGGGCAAGGATCTAAGCGAGGCCATTTGGGCTGAACCAAATAATACGACAAAATTCGCCGATGTATCTCGCCTGAATGTTCCCGTAAGCAGGGGAATGACCCATGATGGCCTGGGGAAATACCTGTCCAAGGTGGTCGAGAAAGCACCAGGACCCACGGATAATATCGTCCAGATTCTGAAAGATACCAAGACAGACGTCGTGGTTAACTTTATGCCTGTGGGCTCAGAGATGGCCACTAAGTGGTATGTAGAACAGGTCCTGGAGGCGGGATGCGGTTTTGTGAACGGCATTCCAGTCTTTATCTCAAGCTCTGAATATTGGAGCAAGCGGTTTATAGAGCATAACTTGCCAATAGTAGGCGACGATATCAAAAGCCAGGTTGGCGCGACTATCACACATCGCGTGCTGACAAATCTGTTTAAGGATCGCGGCATTCACCTCGACCGCACCTACCAGCTCAATTTCGGTGGTAACATGGATTTCTACAACATGTTGGAGCGTGAGCGGTTGGAGTCCAAGAAGATCTCCAAAACCAACGCGGTGACCAGCCAGCTGCCTTATGACCTGGGAGAGGGAAATGTCCACGTTGGCCCAAGCGATTATGTGCCCTGGTTAACGGACAGAAAGTGGTGCCATATCCGAATGGAAGGGCGAGCTTTCGGCAACGTACCCCTACAGCTAGAGCTGAAGCTAGAAGTCTGGGATTCTCCGAATTCGGCCGGGGTCATGATTGATGCCGTCCGCTGCGTCAAGCTGGCCCTGGATCGAGGAATCGGCGGTCCCCTGATCGCTCCCTCGTCCTATTTTATGAAATCTCCACCACAGCAGTTTACAGACGATAAAGCCAGACGGATGATGGAGGAATATATCGCCGGTGAGAGTGAACCTTCTGAAGCCCCGGCTGGGGTAGACGAGAGCCCTTCTGTACCCGAGCCCGTGCTACAGGGCGACGACGGGCAATCATAAGCCAACAAGAATGGGTAGAGCCAGTTGTGGGGTGGGAGCGCTTCTGCTATTTGTGAGCGTCCCCTTCGAGAGGATAGCCGGCCGCATCCCAATCGGCTAAACCTCCAGAATATCGATGGACATTTTTATAGCCTTTGCCGACGAGATAGTGGTAGGCGTGCTGGCTGGCAACGCATTGTAAATCGGAGCAATATACGACGATCTCATCATTAACATCCAGGAGTTGTTCGCCCTGTTCGATGCTGTTGACGTTAATTGAGCCAGGAATGTGGCTCATCTGGAAGGCCCATTCGGCTAGCGTCATCACCAGCTTGAAATCGTCCCCTCGTTCGATCTTGGCTTTTAATTCTTCACGGCTGATTTGTTCCATTTTCTACCCTTCGAGTCACAAGTAAATGGGGATAGTTTTGATGTGTCACGATAACTCCTGGCACGAATGGGCCTATCAAGGCTGGGGGTGTGATTCCTGCTTCCGCCTGATTTTTTCTGTCAAATAGCTGTCTGCTCTCGCATCCCAGCTATAGATGACGAAGGTGCCAGCTATCTTGTCGTGCCAACCCTGGCGGCGATTGTCCAGAAGAATCCATACGAAGCCCAGCCAAAAGGCCAGGATTGAGACGATGTATCCGATGAACCGCCGCAGCGACCGGCCGAATGAGAGGGGTTGACCTTCCAGCGTCGTTATACGCAGTCCCATGAGCGTCTTGCCCGGTGTTTGGCCAGCGAGTGTCCAAAAGAAGATGTAGTAGACAGCAGTATAGAACAAGGTCGCTATACTCAAGATGGTGATCTTTAAAGCCACATCCATGCGGGCAAAACGATCGATACTAAAGAGAGAGGCAGTAGCACTCAATAGCCAGGTAAGGGCCAGGATTGAGACCGTGATAACGGCGATATCAATCCCAAAGGCGATCAGCCTGCTGATAAAACCAGCATACTGACCTCTAAGCGTCTCTCTATTCATGGACGACATTTTTAATTCGAAGACCTAATGAGGGCCTGCCGTGGATTGGCTCTCCTCTGAGGTTACAGTTGAATCGGGTAAATCGCCTCTTGGGGCGCGTCGTAGAAGCCGCCGTACGAATCCCTCGGCAACCAGGTCGCCGCTGACGGTTCGTGACCTGACTTCGTCGAGAACCTCTCGGCTAAGCCCGGCGCTCTGCATCTTCACCAGGTTCTGCAACTCAGGTGCTTGACCCAGCAGTTCCATGGAGGAGTCGAAGGTATCCTGGGATGCTGTTACCACCAACCTTCGGCTATGAGATTCTTCGAGCCGCCCACGTTGAATCCAGCGATCGGTCACCTCTTCGCCGCGTTGTACCAGGCGGTCAAATCGAGAACGAGCGGGCTGCAACCTCTCGCTCCGGTCCATCCATCTGACCAGGGGTGAAAGGACGGAGCTTGTGGTCTGACCGGCGAAGTCAATGAGTGCTGAGCTGCGCTCATGTATCCGGGACTCAGTCTCGAAGAGCAAGCCCAGCAGTAGGTATCTCAGCTCCTGGTTCTTGGCCACAGTTCGGGACGCCGGCGTCCTCTCTGGAGTGACTCTGGATCCTGGTTCGACGAAGACGACCGTTCGTGCCCCAGGTTCACCCTGGCTATGGGGGTCTTGGACCCCGGCCTCCCACTGCTCCAGGCGGTTAAAAAGCTCGTCCCAACCGATAAGGGCGCCGCCGACTGCAAGCCGGAGAAGCGTTCGAACCTTATCGGTGGATTCATCGTCCAAACCGAGTCTTTGGATGATTTCTTCAAGCCGTTCCTCGTCGCCCGCGTTCTGAGGCGCCGCGTTCTGAGGCGCTGCGTTCTGAGGCGCTGCCTCATTCGTCGATGGTTGTTCAGGCATGGTCCGGGACTCCTCATCGGTGTTGGCACTGTATGTCAATAAGAATTGCCAATCCTAAGCAAATAATAGCAAAGTCCGTTAAAAAGTGAAAACTGGATGGTACATGGAAGGAAATATATTTCGGATAGACATTATTCTAATCTCACCAATATCCTTGCCAAAAGCAGAATAGTCTCCTAAAGTTAAGCAAAGTTGATAGACACAGATATCGC
>PVMK01124773.1_pt1 | contig 24403 bp, 18 predicted proteins | sample 1853481 | NCBI WGS metagenome assembly PVMK01 (sample SAMN08533507, study PRJNA380276) | Marine sediment metagenome, whole genome shotgun sequencing project.
CTTTTAGTGTTTTAAGCCGGGGACCCACCTTGCGCATCTTCGCCATTGAGCGATAGCTGGTTTCCGACAACTTGTAAAAAACGGCCTTGATTGTCAGGGTCAGCAATATAATTGCCAGCCCCCAGTTGCCGACGTAGCTGTGATATAACGATAGTAACCAGTACAGAGGGTTTTGACAGGAAGGTCAGCACACCATAGTCGACGGTTAGCTCGAGACCCGGCGCAATTTCTTCCAGTCGTTTTACCAGTTTGGGGCCGACAAATAGCTGGCTTACGAATTCTGTGCTATTTCCAGGCCTGACCAGTGCGTTTTCAGATCTTAGTCCTATCGTATAGGTGGCCGGTTGACGGCCAATATTGGCGATTGAATACGCCAGGTTCGTGCCATCCTGCGGGTGGAATCCAGGCGGAAAGGAAATAATGTTGCAGCATGGCAATCCAGCCACCCTGAAAATTTAGCTTCAGCTGGCTATCTTCCATGTCGTCAAAGTCAACCTTCTCGTACTTAACTTCCTCGTTGTAGTACACCGCGCCGGTATAGGTAATCAGTATTCTTGACTTGCTCAACGGTCGAGTGCGTTGAATTTGGCGATATTGGCTGCCCTGCCAGTCCTGGCTTGTGTTGTTTTCGACTCGATGTTTAACATCGATCAGGTAATCGCCCCGCCTGAATTCATAAGTCTTGACGACCCTGATCCCGTCCTGCTCCCAGAAAAATGGCACGATGAGGCGATCATCCCCATCCTGCAAAATGTATTGCGCTTTTTTAGTTTGATAAACACTATGGTGGGTGGGTGCCGTATTACTACGATTTCTGAGGCCACTTTGCAATACATGAACCGACGCTGCATCGCTATGGATTAATTCCAGCCCCAGTTCCGGGTTGATCCAGGGAAACCGGGATATTTCTTTAATTTAAGTGAACGAATCACACCTCCCCTGCGATCAATAACGGCGGTCACTACGTCGGTTTCCACCGTAACCAGGCTTCCAGGGACCGTTTCTACTGTAGTTTCGAGCGTACTATTGGAATCGATCGCCAGGCCATCGGCCTGGTCCGGGCAAATCGACTATTTTTGATATATCTACCTCGGTAGCCTGTTCGGGCACCGAGGGCGAGGGGTTGACACCCCCACTGCTGGTGACCGGCTGGGGAGCGTAATCGAGCTGCCATTGTTGCCAGATCAGCATAGCCACAAAGGCCAGCGCGGCAAACAGAAATAGTCGTGTATTATCCATTTATCGGGTGCCCTTTTTGTTGATAGCGCCGGGGACCGGATCATAACCGCCGGCATGCCACGGGTGGCAGCATGAAATGCGTTTAACGGCAAACAGGAATCCCTTGAGTGCACCGTGTTGGTCAATTGCCTCTATGGCGTACTGCGAACAGCTTGGCGTATAACGACAACTACCGCCCATGCCGAACAGCGGGCTCAAGAAATACTGGTAAGCTCGAATTGGGATAATCAGGAGTTTTCGCATTGCTTGATAACGCTAGTCCAGTGTTTTTCCAGGTTTGAAATCAATTGTGCGCTATCGATTGACATAATTGATCGCCGCACCATGATTACCATGTCCCTCGCGGGTAAACGGTGCTGGTTTTTCCGGAAACTTTCACGGAAAATTCTTTTTAAGCGATTTCGCATTACCGCTTTCTGTATTTGTTTTCTTGCTATTGCGAATCCGAGCCTTGGGGCAGACTCCAACCTGGGTTACCCACCAGTATCGTAATGCTGGCATCGTCAACGCGCTTGTTATTATTGAAAATCTGCCGAAACTGCGCAGCCCCCACCAGTCTTAATTGCCTGGGAAACGACTCTTTACCCCGGACCCCCATTATTAAAAAACTAGTTTAGGGCGTCAGGCGTGCCCGGCCCTTGGCTCTACGCGCCTTAATAACCCCGCGGCCGCCTCGCGTTTGCATACGAGCGCGAAATCCATGCGTTCTGGCTCGTTTCAAGTTGCTCGGCTGGAATGTACGTTTCATGTTAATGTCCTCTGCTTTTGCAGCCCGACTAAATCAATAAGGCGCGACAATGTACTGGTCTAGCGGCCATTCGTCAATACGTAAATGCTCTAAGGAACCTCTGATCAACTCATGAATGAACGCGTTGTGCCCAAAATGGCCAATTTCTGTGTTGTGAAACTTAGCAATAGCTCTGCTATTACTTGCGTTCCACGCCTTGAACTGAACGGTCCGGCGCTCCGGCATTTTGAATCACAACCCGATTCACCCAGAATTAATCAGAGGTTCCTAAATTGTTATATTTTGGCGCTGGGTCAATGGGATTAGCCTTTCTGTCGGCGCGCATGAAATTTTTATCGCATCGGGCTTTGCTCTGGCTGTGGATAAGTATATTATTAAGCGCTGCGTGCTGGGCGCCGGGACTGTTTCACCGGGGCCGTGCCAGATCATCCAGATAAATGATAGATATGGGTATAACCCGACAGGGATTGGCGATGGGTCATTATTTCTGGGTGAATAAAATATAATCGCTCTGTCTTTTCGGCGCGAAAGTAATCACCGTCATCGTTTAATTTGTGGGTTAACCGAGTTTATTACGTTTTGAATTCAATCTGGCAACAATGTGTTACCTGCCTGGAAGGGGAAATTAGCGAGCAGCAGTTCAATACCTGGATTTTGCCATTACAGGCAGAACAGGAGCAGAACACTTTAAAACTACTCGCGCCAAATCGTTTTGTTATGGACTGGGTTCGCAAGCACTTTCTAGATCGAATCAATGAGCTGGTCATCAGTCTCGATGAAAGTAATTCCATTTCGGTAAATTTATCAATTGGCTCTCAGATAAAACCACCTGTGCCAGTCCTGTCAGAACCTAATACCCGATCGTCACGCCGTAAAAATCAAACATCAGGGTTTAAACGAATCGCAAATATTCAATAGCTTTGTCGAAGGTAAATCTAACCAGTTGGCTCGTGCGGCCTCGATCCAGATCAGCAATAACCCCGGGTCTGAATATAACCCGCTCTACATATATGGTGGTGTCGGGCTGGGTAAAACCCATTTAATGCATGCAATTGGCAACCAGATCAGACAGGTTAATCCTGGGGCAAAGGTACTTTACGTTAATTGTGAACGATTCGTATCGGATATGGTAAAGGCCTTGCAGCACAGCAAAATGAACGAGTTCAAGCGTTCGTATCGTAGCCTCGATGTATTGCTAGTAGACGATATTCAGTTTCTAGCTGAAAAAAGCCGCTCGCAGGAAGAGTTTTTCCATACCTTTAATTCGCTCTACGAAGCTCACGCCCAAATGGTTATTACCTGTGATCGGTTCCCCAAGGGAAATTGAGGGCCTGGAGGACAGGATTCGCTCGCGTTTGGGCTGGGGCCTGGCAGTCGATATCAAGCCGCCCGATCTCGAGACCCGCGTAGCCATATTAAAAAGCAAGGCCGAACAAGTGAACGTGCAGCTGCCCGAGGAGGTCGCGTTTTTCATCGCGGAGCGATTTAAGTCGAATATCCGGGAGCTCGAAGGGCGCATTGAAACGGCTCATAGCCCATTCCAGATTTACCGGTCAGCCGATAAACCAGGAATTTACGCGGCTGGCACTAAAGGAGCTGCTTGCAGTGCAGGACAAACTCGTAACTATAGAGAATATTCAGAAACTCGTAGCCGAGTACTTTAAAATCAGAGTCGCTGACCTGCTATCGAGCCGCCGCACACGATCGATTACCCGGCCTCGCCAAATAGCCATGGCGCTGGCAAAGAGTTTGACCCGACATAGTCTGCCCGAGATAGGCAATGCCTTCGGGGGCAGGGACCATACAACAGTCATTCATGCTTGTCGTAAGGTCGATGAACTGCGCAAAGAAGATCGGAGAATTGAAGAGGATTACGAAAACTTACAGCGAATTCTAAGCAATTAATCGCTGTCGGCACCGATGCAAAGAGCAATAGCTGTGGTTAACTATTCGTGCTATTTTAGCGCGCAACCTGTGTGCAACGTGTGGATTAAAAGACAGGCAAAACTGGCCCTGTATCTATACACTGATATCCACAGATTACTAATAGAATACGGACAGGATAAAACTCGTCTAAACCCTATAAGTTGTTGATTTACAAAGAGAAATCGAAGTTATAAACAAATATAAAGTTTATAATAACTACAATAATATATATATATGAAAACAATTATTAATAGCCAAAGCCTACTTGGTCCGCTGCAACAGATAATTGGTGCAGTAGAGCGAAGACAAACACTGCCTATCCTGGGCAACGTTTTGCTTAACTCGGATGCAGGGGTTCTTTCCCTGACTGCCACAGATCTTGAAATCGAAATGGTGGCAAAGGTCGACACTGTTAGCACGGCTGATTTTCAAACGACGCTTCCGGCGAGGAAATTACTGGATATATGCAAAGCATTGCCAGACGAATCTGAGATCGAATTTAATATTGAAGATAACCGGGTAATACTGACCTCTGGCCGTAGCCGGTTTTCGCTGGCCTCATTGCCAGCCAAGGATTTCCCCAGTTTAGATGAGATAGACGGAAAACAGTCATTCGACATTCCGCAGGCCGAGCTCAAGTCATTACTGGAGAGCACCTCGTTTGCGATGGCTCAGCAGGATGTACGCTACTATTTGAACGGGATTCTAATGGAAATTTCGCCCGATCATCTGAAGCTGGTGGCTACCGATGGGCACCGGCTGGCACTCAGTGAATTCAAGACCAGTATTCCAGTTGACGAAGCAACCCAGATAATTATTCCTCGCAAGGCGGTTCTCGAATTGTCACGGTTACTCGAAGCCAATGACAGTGTTGCGAAGATTATCCTGAGTCAAAACCACATTCGGGTTGAAAGCGGCACACTGGTGTTCACCTCGAAGCTAATCGATGGCAAGTTCCCAGATTACAACCGTGTGATACCGGTTGACGGTAATAAAACCCTGGTGGTTAACCGGGAGATGCTGAAACGTGCGATGAACAGAATTGCTATTTTGTCTAACGAAAAATATCGTGGCATTCGCCTGACCCTGGCGCCTGGCAATTTGTCTATCCAGGCTAATAATCCTGATCAGGAGGAGGCCGAAGAGGAGTTGTCGATTGATTACGATGAGGCCCAGATAGAAATTGGGTTTAATGTGACCTATTTAATCGACGTGCTTGGTGTACTGGACTCGGAAGATGTTCATATCAAATTAAAAGATGCGAATAGTAGCTGTATCATCAGCGACAGCGAGGACTCGTCGAGCCTGTATGTCGTCATGCCGATGCGCTTATAGTTTGGCAAACAGATAAATTTGGCCAAAGCAGGTAATCAAATCCAGTGATCCGAGTATCATGTCAATCAGTCAGCTTAGCCTGACAAATTTTAGAAATCTAAAAAGTACCACCTTAGATTTCCACCCATCGATCAACTTAATATCGGGTAGCAACGGGTCGGGCAAAACAAGTTTGCTCGAATCCATCCACGTGCTGTGCCAGGCATGTTCATTCCGTACTCACCAACTAAAACAATGTATCAGCCATGGCGATACGAGCTTTTTACTGTTTGGACGATTCGACGGCTATAAAGCGGGGCTTTCCAGGTCACAGCAGAAACTTGAAATCAAACTAGATGGAGAACCGATCCAGCGACGGTCCATTCTGGTCAGCAAGACGCCCGTCAATATAGTCAATGCGGATAGTTTTAGTTTAATAACGGGTCCACCCGAGCAGCGACGAAAGTATCTTAACTGGTGTTTGTTCCACGTGGAACATCAATATTCGGAGTGCTGGGTACGATTCAAACATGCCCTTAAACAGCGCAACCAGTTGTTGAAAAGCAGGCAGGACCTGAACCTGCTTGATTACTGGAACGAATATTTAATTGAACCCTCACTGGCAATCTCTCGATTTCGAGCGAAATACACGAAGATGATCGCTGAGCAGCTCGCAAGGCAACTGACAGATCTACCGGGAGATATAAAAATCACCCTGGATTATGTTGCAGGGTGGCCCAATCAGGTTGATCTCAAAAGATGCCTGGAGGACGACCGGGAAAAAGACATCAGAGCGGGTTTCACCAACCATGGTATTCACCGCGACAACCTGCAAATAATGGCCGATGGGATGCCGGCAGCGCAGGCATTGTCGAGGGGTCAATTGAAAAGGTTGTGCCTGGCTCTTATCATTGCCGGTCTCAATATAGTGCGGGAAAACAGCGACAGGAACATCATTTTTTTAATCGATGACCTGCACTCAGAACTTGATCACGAGTCACAACAAAAGGTTTATCGGCAGCTAGCCGATATCGGCCTTCAGCTATTTATAACCAACCTGGAAAGCCATATTCCTACTGCACTACAGGGAAAAGAATATAAAATGTTTCACGTGGAACATGGTATCATTAAGACCCTGCAAAAGCGCTAGTCAAGTAGATGTCAGAATACGATTCCACCAGTATAAAAGTGTTAAAAGGTCTCGATGCAGTACGCAAGAGACCGGGTATGTACATTGGCGATACCGATGACGGTACCGGCCTGCATCACATGGTATTTGAAGCGGTTGATAACTCAATCGATGAAGCACTTGCCGGACACTGCTCGGAAATTAAAGTTGTCATACACAATGATAATTCTGTATCTGTAAAAGACGATGGGCGCGGAATACCGGTAGATATTCATCAGGAAGAAGGACGATCCGCTGCAGAAGTTATACTCACTATTCTGCACGCGGGCGGTAAATTTGACGACAATTCCTATAAAGTATCAGGCGGTCTGCACGGTGTTGGTATCTCGGTAGTCAACGCGCTGTCGGAAAAACTGCTTTTGCGCATCAAACGCCATGGCAAGCTGCATGTTCAGGAGTACGCCCTGGGTGTTCCGCTGGCGGACCTAAAGGCGATCAAAGACACCGATCAGACCGGAACCGAACTGCGATTTTACCCAAGCCCAGAAATTTTTAGCGATATTGAATTTCACTACGACATATTAGCTAAAAGGCTGCGCGAATTATCTTTTCTGAATTCGGGTGTTCACATACACCTGGTCGATGAAAGAAACAACAGGGAAGACGTTTTCGAGTACCAGGGCGGCATCCGGGCATTCGTGGAACACCTGAATAAAAATAAAACCCCAATCCACGAAAAAGTGATAGAAATTGATGTCATGTCCCAGGATATTGGCATCGAGCTATCGATGCAATGGAACGACTCGTACCAGGAAAATATATTCTGCTTTACCAATAATATACCGCAACGAGACGGCGGAACCCATCTATCGGGGTTTCGCACTGCATTAACTCGAACCCTGAACAACTATATGGAAAACAGTCCGCTTAAAAAGGGCAAGGTTTCCACCAGTGGTGACGATGCCCGCGAGGGTTTAACTGCAGTTTTATCGATCAAGGTGCCCGACCCTAAGTTTTCATCGCAGACCAAAGACAAACTGGTTTCATCAGAAATCAAGGGCATAGTCGAATCAGCCGTGGGCGATAAGCTGAAGGATTATTTGCAGGAAAATCCGTCCGAAGCTAAATCTATAACGATGAAAATACTCGAAGCGGCGAGGGCGCGCGAGGCAGCGCGTAAAGCCCGCGAGATGACGCGACGAAAAGGCGCGCTGGATATCGCGGGCTTGCCGGGGAAATTAGCCGACTGTCAGGAAAAAGATCCTGCCCTGTCGGAGATCTACCTGGTGGAGGGGGATTCAGCAGGCGGGTCTGCGAAACAGGGTAGAAACCGCAAAACCCAGGCGATATTGCCGCTAAAGGGAAAAATCCTCAATGTAGAGAAGGCGAGATTCGATAAGATGTTGCAGTCGGCTGAAGTGGGCACTCTTATAACCGCCCTCGGCTGTGGTATCGGCCGGGAAGAATTCGATATAAATAAACTACGTTATCACTACATCATTATCATGACTGACGCCGATGTAGACGGTTCCCATATACGCACGTTGTTGCTCACTTTCTTTTATCGTCAGATGCGTGAACTGGTTGAACGTGGCCACGTTTATATTGCCCAGCCACCCCTGTACAAGGTTAAAAAAGGCAAGCAGGAACGTTATGTAAAAGACGACAAAGAGCTCAACAGTTATCTGCTACAGCTAGCCATCGAAGGCGCCAGCCTGTTTTTAAGCGACGACACACCCGCGTTGTCGGATGTGGCGCTCGAAAATCTGGCGCGTCAATATATGACTATTCTGGCAATATTTAATCGACTCGAACGAAGCTTGACCCTCGAAATATTAAATGAATTGATTGATTTACCCGCTTTGGGTGAGCGTGAATTGTTCGATGAAGCGGCTATGAATGACTGGGGAAAGGCCCTGGTCGCCAGGCTGAACGAAAAAAGCAGTACCTCGGTTTCATATCAGATGAGCGTAAAAAGCGACGAAAATAGTAATCAATTCGGCCTGTCACTGGATAAACGCCACCACGGAATACACGCCCGATACGAACTCGGTCCGGAGTTTTTCAATGGCGCTGACTACCGCGCAATGGCCCAGTTTATTGAGCAGGCCGGTGATCTCCTGGGTGACCAATCATTTATCAGTCGTGGTGAGCGTAAAGAAAATGTCGAAAAATTCAGTGATGTGTATGAGTGGCTAATGAAAGAAGCCAAAAAGGGGTTAAACATTCAACGCTATAAAGGCCTGGGGGAGATGAACCCGGATCAGTTGTGGGAAACAACCATGGATCCCGACAATCGGCGCTTACTAAAAGTACGCATAGAAGACGCGATTGCCGCCGACGAGGTATTTACTACCTTGATGGGTGACCAGGTGGAACCAAGACGTGAATTTATCGAATCGAACGCCCTGAATGTTCATAATCTTGATGTATAATTGCCGTTGAGCTCTCAATTTTATTCCTAAGCTATTGATTTTAATAACAATAATATTGATTACGGGTAGCTGAAAAGTAATCGCATATGAGCAGGAAGATAGATTTCCCTCGCTACGATATTCTAGTCACGACAGGCCCCCAGAGGAAAAGTGTTGAAAAACCCACTCCTGAATAACGGTGGATTACCGGCATTCAGCCAAATCACTCCCAATATAATACAACCGGCGATCGAGACAATAGTCGCCGATAATCGGCAGCAGATCGCCGATCTCGTCGACAAGGGTGACATGAGCTGGGACGGGCTGATTAAACCCATATCATTACTTGAAGATCGATTAAGCAAGGCCTGGTCCCCGGTGCGTCATCTCAACTCGGTGAAAAGTAGCGACAAGCTGCGTGAAGCCTACAACGCCTGCCTGCCATTACTGAGCGAATATTCGACTGAAATGAGCCAGAATCGGCAACTTTATCAGGGCTATCGAAATATCGCGGATTCGCCGGCCTACGCTGAACTGGATTCGGCTCAACAAAAAGCCGTCGACGATTCACTCAAACACTTCAGGTTGGGAGGTGTTGATCTGGAAGGGGCGGACAAACAGCGCTACCAGCAATTGCAAAAGGACCTTTCAGAGCTACAGTCAAGCTTCGACAATAATTTGCTCGACGCGACACAGTCCTGGCAAAAGCTGGTGAGTGATGTACAACAGCTAGAGGGTATACCCGAATATGCGATAGCGATGTTCAAACAGCTGGCCGAACAAAATAACCAGTCCGGTTATCGCATAACCCTCGATATGCCAAGCTACATAGCAGTAGTCACCTACGCACAGTCCCGCGAACTGCGAAAAGAAATATATGAGGCCTATTCGACACGCGCCTCCGATCAGAATATTACTGATAAAAAGTGGGATAATGCGGATAACATGCTGCAAATTGTCGCTAAAAGGCATGAAAAAGCAAAAATCCTGGGATTTGATAACTATGCCGAATACTCGCTCGAAACCAAGATGGCCGAGTCGGTAAAGCAGGTACTTGATTTTCTTTATGACCTCGCGCAGCGGTCGAAGTCAGCGGCGATCGGCGAGGTAGCCGAAAGACAGGCATATGCCGAATCGCTGGGTTTCGATGGGGAACTGCAGGCCTGGGATTACGCTTATTACAGTGAAAAGCTGAAGCAGCACAAATTTCAATTTTCGGAGGAAGACCTAAAGCCGTACTTTTGCGACGACAACGTCATCAACGGCTTGTTTGAAATCGTGAAAACCCTCTACAGCGTCGATATTATTTCGGTGGAAAGCCCGGTCGATGTGTGGGATAAATCAGTGCGCTTCTACCTGATTAATAATCCCTCGGGCGATATTATCGGGCAGTTTTACCTGGATCTTTACGCGCGTGAAAACAAACGCGGTGGCGCCTGGATGGATGAATGCATTAACCGTTATCATATCGACGGCAAGACCCAGATACCAGTGGCTTATCTAACCTGCAACTTGACACCGCCCATCGGCGATGAGCCTGCTTTATTTACCCACGACGAAGTGATAACCCTGTTCCATGAGTTCGGTCACGGATTGCACCATATGCTAACCCGAATCGATGTTCCGGAAGTTGCCGGGATCAATGGGGTCGAGTGGGATGCGGTTGAACTGCCGAGCCAGTTTATGGAAAATTTTTGCTGGCAAAAGCAGGCCCTGGAATTATTTGCCAGGCATTACCAGACCGGTGATACCCTACCCAGGGAACTATTCGACAAAATGGTTGCGGCAAAGAATTTCCAGAGCGCCCTGCAAATGCTCAGACAAGTTGAATTCGCTCTATTTGATATCAAGCTCCACCAACAGGATGGTTTAAGCAGTGCAACACAAATTCAGGATATACTGGATCAGGTTCGGGCCGAAATATCGGTTGTTAAAACGCCTTTAAACAATCGGTTTCAAAATGGATTTTCGCATATTTTTGCAGGTGGCTATGCGGCGGGTTATTATAGTTACAAATGGGCCGAGGTTTTATCCGCTGACGTATTCTCCGCATTCGAAGAGGCAGGCATTTTCGATGCGACAATCGGGTTGAAATTCCTGCATTGTATTCTTGAACAAGGAGGTTCGCGCCCCGCGATGAAATCGTTTCAATGTTTTCGCGGACGAGAACCCAGTATTGACGCCTTGCTACGGCATAGCGGCATAAACACATAAGAAGATTATGACAAAATATTTACTCACAGGGTTGCTTTACCTGCTCTTCACTATCGGGGTATTAGCCCAGGATGCTACCAACACAGGGGCTGTCGACAAGTCCCTCAGCGAAGCAGCTGCTGAAAAACCCGCCGAAAAGCCCGCTGTTGTAGAAGCACCGCAACAACCCAGGGAAATGCTTTATGTCACCGACAATCTACGCTTGTCGCTTTATCCAAATGCGAGTGATAAGGGGCGAGCGCTGGAATATCTATCCTCGGGTGACAGGCTGGGGATACTGGAAGTTCAGGGCCCCTACGCCCTGGTGATTGCTCCGACCGGTCGGCGTGGTTGGGTAAAGCGTGGTTTTTTGTTAACCAAGCCGACATCCAAAATATTGCTTAAACAGGAGAAAAAAACGAATGAGGATCTACTCCAGGAAATAGAAAAACTTGCCAATAGCAAGGTTGTTATCGATCAATACGAGCGTGATATGGATGTATTAACTAAAAATTTGAAAATCGCGGAGACCGCTCAGGCGAAAGCCGAAACAATGGTAGTTGAACTGGAGCAGGCGGCTCGCGACAAGGCAGAATTAGATGCCTCCATTAAAGCGGCGAAGGAGACGAAAACAACCATGCCTGTGCAGGCACTGATCGATACCGCGAGACTCTATTGGCAATACCTGATCCCAATTTTTCTGGTATTACTATTGCTCGGATCATTGATCGCCAAAATAATGATCGATGCGCGTATCAAGCGGCGTTACCATGGTCTCAAACTCTGGTAAGCGACCCGCATCACCAATAATTGGCGAAACTGAACATGCGTTACCGGGACCTGCGGGAATTTATCGAGCAACTCGAAAAAGATGGTGACTTAAAACGAATCAGTCAGCGCATCGACCCTAAACTGGAAATTACTGAAATAGCACAACGGACCTTGCGCCAACAGGGTCCGGCACTATTATTCGAACAGGCCGGCGACAGTAAAATTCCCCTCCTCGCCAACTTATTTGGTACCGAACAACGGGTAGCACGCGCGATGGGCGCCAGTCAGCTCGAATCTCTACGCGAGGTGGGCAAGTTATTAGCCTTTCTCAAGGAACCCGAACCACCGACAGGATTTATCGATGCGATAAAGACGCTGCCGATCTATAAAAAAATACTCGATATGTCGCCGAGCCATGTCAGCAAGCCGAAATGCCAGCAGATTAAAATCACCGGTGATGAAGTGGACCTGTCTTTATTGCCGATACAGACCTGCTGGCCCGACGACGTTGGTCCTCTGATTACCTGGGGTCTTGTCACCACGCGGGGACCCTCTAAGAAACGCCAGAATTTAGGTATTTACCGCCAACAGGTGATCGCCAGAAACAAGGTTATCATGCGCTGGTTGCCACATCGGGGCGGGGCGCTGGACTATCGCGAATGGTGCGAACAGAAGGGCGACCAGCCATTCCCGGTTGCGGTCGTGCTGGGTTGTGACCCGGCCACTATCCTCGCCGCGGTAACGCCGATACCCGATAGCCTGTCCGAATACGCCTTTGCCGGTCTGTTGCGGGGCAGCAAAACAGAAGTAGCCGATGCCCTGTTATCCGATCTACAGATCCCGGCGCGTGCCGAAATCGTGCTGGAAGGTTATATTTACCCCAATGAAGAAGCCGAAGAGGGTCCTTTTGGTGACCATACTGGTTACTACAATGAAACCGAGCGCTTTCCGATTTTTACAATCGAAGCGATTACGATGCGCAAGGACCCGATTTACCACAGTACCTACACGGGTCGTCCACCCGATGAACCGGCCATACTGGGTCTTGCTCTCAACGAAGTGTTTATCCCGATGCTACAAAAGCAGTTCCCGGAGATCGTTGATTTTTATCTACCCGCCGAAGGCTGCTCCTATCGTGTCGCGGTGGTTAGTATGAAAAAGCAATACCCGGGTCACGCGAAACGCGTAATGATGGGTATCTGGTCATTTTTACGCCAGTTCATGTACACCAAATTTATCATAGTAGTGGATCAGGATATCAATGCGCGCGACTGGGAAGACGTCATCTGGGCCATTTCTACGCGTATGGATCCGGCGCGCGACCTGACTATTATTGAAAATAGCCCAATCGACTATCTCGATTTTGCATCACCGGTGTCGGGGTTGGGCTCCAAGGTCGGGTTCGACGCAACCAATAAATGGCCCGGCGAGACGACACGGGAATGGGGTCGGCCGATTGCGATGGATGCGGCCACGATCAAGAAGGTAGATGATATCTGGGATGAGCTGGGGATAGACTCTAACTAGCAGACTATAGGGTTCGTCATCCGGGGGTCTGGTCAGTGTTGTCAAGGGCCTGGAGAAACTACATCGCATTCATATCGGGCTAAAAGCGGTCGTTCAGATTCGATATTACAAAGACAAAACCGACCCCGCGTTGAACGATTCGGCCTAAACCGGATTGCCTCTTGACTTAAAGTTAACTTTAAGTAGTAAGCTAAAAATCCCAGTTGAAGCAGGTCTACGATTCACGAACATCAAAGGACATCAAAGGACATCAAAGGACATCATATGGATAGCCTACAACAGTTATTAGTTGATGGAACTCGCTATGATCCACGCTATTTACCTTCCAGGAACGCCGATCATATGCCCATGACACTGTGCGCCATCTCCGGTTTGGGCGGGCACCTGGATGCCTTGTTAGCCTATCGGGACCAGTACAAAAAGATCTTGCATGAGATTCCGTCAGTGGATGCCAATCCAGATTGGCGGCAGGGCATCGGCCAGAACGAGTCGTATCCTTCATTGCTTGCCTGGTTCAGGGAACAGGTAGCTGAAAGGGGCATTGAATCAACAGTCAGTAAGTACCTGCCCGAATTTATTGCTAGCATTGCCATGGAAGCCTTTCATCCGATAATCCGGCTTGGTTATGCCATTGATTTTAAGTCAGATGCTGAAACAGCTGCAGCACTCGCTTATATGGCCAGTAGCCATAAGAATGTTCCGGTAAACGTTGATCATACAATTGATATACGAAACGAGATGCAGGCCCAGGTAATAACAGGCCCGAGGTCATTTAAAAAAACCGGGTTTACCCGAAGTATTTTCGAATTACTAGACGATGGTGATTATCCCGTGGGGCTGGCCACAGATTTTAGCGATGCCGCAATTATTTCACTTGATATCTTTCGCAGCACACGGAACTTCTTTGCATTGCATATGGTGACCGCCACTCAAGCAGTCAGGATTTGTTCTGAATTCATCGATAAAAAACTAGCCCTCGCGGCATTGACGGGTGGTTTACTTGCCGCACACCAGGTAGTCGGGAGCCCAGACTTTGACCACAACCATTCGATGCCGGTAAACGACAGGCTCGGCGACGCACATAACTACAAGTATGCCTGGGCCTGCCTGTCAGAATATCGGCACTATGGAGATGATAGATACTTAGATGAAATTCAGGATCTCCGGCTAAGCGGGCTGATACCAAAATGGTGTGCAGCCAACGAAGTTTGTGCGTAAACCTATCCCTGCGATCTCAACTGGTCAACGCATGTGTTGCATCGACCGGTTGAGGTGGCAGCACACTCCGGACATTATGGCTTAGAAAGAATTAGCTTGCCTGGTGGCTGATTGTGACTGGATAGGCCGGGGGGAAGAGGCTATATTGGGTGTGTCGGCGGGAATCAGTCAGAATTCGAATGCTCGAGGGTCGGATGATGCCGCAAGCCCCTTTCATTACTTGGTGGACTAGTGAAAATAGGGTGATAATACTTCCTCGTCAACTCATGGATCATTGTGGTCATTGTGCTGGCTCGATTAAACTCACAATACCTTTCAAAATTGTTTCTAGTAAAATAACGAAAAAGATAAAGGGGCAAATGGCCTATCTAGGAAACTTCAAAACCTTCGGGATCGCAATTTTAATTCTGGCCGCCGGATTGGTTTTGGCGAACTCCGCCTCGGCGGCAGATGTTCGTGCCCAAATTGATGAGATCAATGTGAAGTGGGTGAAGGCTTTCAAAGACAAAGACTTCGCGTTGATAGAAGCGCTCTACATGCCGGACGGAATTTTGCTTCTACCCAACACGTCGCCAATTGAAGATCATAGGGCTATTGCATCAGTTTGGAAGAGTTGGAGTGAAATTCCCAACGTCGAAATTGCCTTTGGCGCCGATCGTGTCGTCGCCGCTTCGTCAGGCGACATGGCGTATGATTACGGCTGGTACACGTTCGCCTTCGATACCGACAGGGGCCGGAGCGAGGACAAGGGCAAATACGTCGTTGTTTGGAAGAAGGTGAATGACGCATGGAAGGTCGCGGCGCATATTTTCAGCTCAAATCTGCCTGCACCGGTCATTAAAGCGAATACCGCAGAGTCCTGTGTCGCCGACAACAAGACCGGTGTTACGGCAAACGGCGAGTGCCTGGTGATCAAAACGTATGGGGAGTCGGCCCAGCGAACATCCCTGGTCGTTTTCATCCACGGCGACGGTTACCGCCCCGATCCCGCCGACTACGGGCCTTCTGACTACATGTACTGGCTCGCTCGAAACTACGGGACGAAGGGTGTTGTCGCCGTTGGTCTGATCCGACCCGGGTACTTTGATTCAAAAGGCAATCACTCAACGGGCAACAGCCATCGTGCATGGGACAACTACCAGTCCGATGTGATCGAGACTGTCGCTGCTGCCGTCAAGGCGCTCAAACATCATTACAAAGCTGAAAACGTTATCTTGGCCGGCCATTCGGGCGGATCGGCAATTTCGGGGGTTATCATCGGCATGTATCCAGAATTGGTTGACGCCGTGGTTCTCGGCGCTTGTCCGTGTAATGTTCCCGAGTGGCGGACCTTGAGACGAGGCTATAACAACTGGCCATTGAGTCTGTCGCCGCACGATTTTATTGGCAAGATCGACAAGGGAACCAAAGTCTTTGCCATTACCGGCGGGTACGATCGCAATACAGAACCCGTAATAGCCAGAGATTACGTAGCGAGCCTAAAGCGTATTGGAATTGATGCCACCTATATTGAAGTGACTGGCGCTGGACATAACCGTATAGAGCAAACAAGCGAGTACAAATCTGTGATCAGCCAGTTGTTAGAGGATCGCTTCTAGCTCGAATTCTTCGCCAGCCGTTCGGTGATCACGGGTCAGGTGCTGGGTATCGTTTACTGCGTCATCTCCATGCACCTGGTCATGAAAGTAGGCTATTCGAAAAAAGGCAGCCCGCACTGTCGCGGTAAAGTTGATTCGCAATTGACGGCTCAGGGCACTTTGTAGCCCCTGACATTTCGATCCTAAAGGTCAGCTTTCCCGTTAGCTGTCGTTCAAGTTCGACCGATTGAACCCGTCGCACAAATCGGACGTTTAAAGAGCCTCTGATGAATCAGGCATGAGTATAAGTCCATCGACCTACTTCGCTATACCTCTAATAATTTCATCGATATTCTGTTTAAAATGCTGAATCATTTTTTTAAGCGGCTTATTATCTTTTGACAACCACCTGGCTTCAAAAGAAATCTTGGCAGGTTTGTTGGACTTGAAGATTTGTTGTTTTGGTATATGGGGTAAAATTTTACTCCTTGGTAATATTGCCGAGCCCAGCCCAAGGGATGCCCAATCTGCCAATACCTGGTAACTTAGCGCCTTCCCTTCATATTCTTTAACTTCTTTTCTGGTAGTACGCAATAGCGATCTTGTGATTTCAGAAAGCCCACAGGAATCGGGCACCATCACAAATGTTTTGTCTCTAATATTGTTAATAAGCACTTTAGAACGGTTATTGTCCATGTTGTCGATGAAGAAGAGATCCTCGTCATACAACCGGATGGAATTATAACCAGAAGTTTTTTTGACGACAGGTACCAAAATGAGATCGAGCGCACGGTTTTTTAATTTCTCATCAAGGGTGCTTAAATTCTCTTCAATCAGCAGAATTTCATGTTTGTTATTTTGGGATTTGTATGAGTTTGTAAGAAGGGTGATAAATTTGGTGCTGACCAACGGAGACATCCCAATCTTTAAGACAACAGTTTCGGGATTGGAGAACTCTTTCGCATCCAGGTGAATCATCTCCTCCAATCTTAGAATTGAATCAATATTGGGCAAAAGCATTTCTCCGAATGGAGTCATTTCTACCACTCGCGTAGTTCTGACAAATATTTTTTCACCAAGCTCTTCTTCTAATTTTGAGACACCATTGGACAAGGTTGGTTGTGTCACATGACAGAACTGGGCTGCTTTGGTGAATGACTTAAACTCCGATGTGGCCTTTACAAATTTTAGCTGAGAAAAATTCATCGTGCTCCTATTAATTCACAGATTCTATTAATAGTATTTTTTAAATCAATTTCTATATTAAAGCAAAATTAAATATCATTGTAAAAATCTAATTGTTTTACCAGTCAGACCTCACAATTAGTGTGGTGATATATAAAGCTGGTGCCGATCTGAGAACTAAAGGAGAGAATGCAATGCAAGCAAATATTGGTGACGCAACCGAGGCGGCAGAGGAACGGATCGAACTTTGTTTTTCCGGTCCGGATTGCGACTGGGCCCAATTCTATCAGCCAAAAGACGAGTCGATGGCCATGGCGAGTCGGTATCAACTTGTTTACCCAGCGCTATCGTATTTTGTAGAGCTCAATCGAGACCCAGGCCAGGCGGACAAGATTCGGCCACGGCTTGATACCATCTATCGAGGTCTGCTTGAACAGCGGTGCTGGACCTACTGGCATACCGGGCAGGATGAACCGACCTGGCCACTTCAGAAGGGAAACCTGACCTATGCCGGGCGCTTATCGACGTTTATCGGCTTCTACATTGATGCCTTTGGAGAGCCGCCGGCCGACCGAATCGAACTCGACGGCCGCTCGACAACCTACAGCGATCTCTCCCGCAATCTCTGGGACACAGGCATCGGAGTCTCCCAGTTGTGGCGTGAGCTGCTACAACAACTCGTCAATGCTGCAGTGTAATGCACACATGCTGATCAACAATGTGCTTCACGACCGCCTGTTCGGAACCGATTTTTCCGCCGCGAATGCCAATTGGCTATCGTCCGTTGAGAATAATCTCTTGTGTGACGAGAATACCGGCTCGATGTTTTACTTCGGCACCCAGCCGAACAAAGCTACCGCAAACGTTGAGAAACGCGCGATTGGCACCGATATCTGGGCACTTTTCCTGATGAGCGGGGTCGTGCCCGAACGTGTGTCCACCTGGTTCGAGAGCTGGCAGCGAAATTTGGTTTACGAGGGAGATGTCGCCTACGTTCAAGTAGGTGATCGAGAGCCTGAGGAGGAGTCTTCGACCAAAGAACTCGCGACGGCCTGGGCCTATTGCCTGGCCAGGGAGCTGGGGCAAGCGACCAGGGCAGAACGGCTGCGACAGTATCTCTCGCCAAAAGTCGGGGCAGGATTTGATGTCGATCCCTATATCACAGGACTTTTCCTTCTGGGCGAACGCCTGGAAACAGGCGCCTTTCATAGACTGATCTATGGCGCGATTGGAACATCATAGTGCACGGGATACCGGAACAGACCAAAAATCGCCTTCACACGCCCGCCCCAACGAGTTCTAATTATGTACAGGAACGCTCGGAGTGTGGAGCTATGGGTAAAGATGCCGATAACCGAACGGTGGTAACAGGATGCAAAGACATGAAATCTGAAGAACAACGAAAAATCTTGACCAGCGAACTGGACTGGACCGCAACCAGGACATCAGGTGTCGAGAAGAAGCTAATTGTCTCGGGGAACGAATCCAGTATGCACGAGGTATCAATTCTACGCCTGGCGTCTGGTGTGCGACTACCTTCACCACCCGAAGGGTGGGGCATCGAGGTCGTTGTGCTCGAAGGGTCCTGGCAACTACCCGAGGGCATTCTCGAGAAGAACGGCTATTCACGCCGTCCTCCTGGAAAAGTGAGCGCAGGCCAGACCGTAACCGGATGTACGCTCTATGTGAGATCAGGCCCATTCGCTGAAGATGACGATGAACTTGTGCACTTGCAGGCTGAGAAAGAACCCTGGCTTGCGGGCCACGGCAATCTCAGAGTCAAGGCACTCCATTCTATGGATCAGCAAGGGACCGCCTTTGTCCATTGGCCCGCTGGCGAGCGCTTCATTCGACACCAACACTGGGGCGGGGAAGAGATTTTCGTGCTTTCCGGAACCTTCCGAGATGAGCACGGCACCTACCCCAAGGGTTCATGGATACAGGGTCCTCACATGAGCACCCATCATCCCTTCGTCGTGGAAGAGACAGTGATTTTCGTCAAAACTGGTCACTTGCCCATTCCCTTGAATGAATCGGTGTCGTGATCACTAAGACTGACCTGGATAGTCGATCGCTACATCGAAATAAATTTCACAGCGAGTGGAACTACGAATTGCACTCTCGGGTAAGTTGAATGGTTAATAACGAACAGTCTCCCAATACGGTTCATGCGAGGTGCCCTCTAGTTCGGTGACAATTGCCGATGAATCAACAATTTGCCTGTAGGTCTGGTCAGGGCACATAGCGGAGGTAACCGGGCTAATCCTAAAGGTCAGCTTCCCGTTAGCTGTCGTTCAAAATTTCTAGATTAACTTCCTTGGCTGGATTTTAGCGACCTGACCGTAATTGGTATATTATCCCCAGAATCTCCCTCCCTATGCACATCCACATCTGTAACATGGTATGTTGTTCGCTACGGTGGGTGTGCGGCATCGTTTTCTTTCGATGAGCATTTTTTCTAGAAAAATTAATATGCGGCTTAGGTGGTACCTGTTTCCGGGATCTAGAAAATTCCAGTCCACCACAGTCCTGACGAGGATGGGTGATATGAAAAAAATAGTGTGTGCCTGCGTGATACTCCCATTCTCGATTTGCGGCGTTACCAGTACTCTTGCAGAGGAGGGCTGGGGGGACCAGCTTTCCAGAATGGTTACGGACGGTAAAGCGTCGGTGAATTTTCGTTATCGCTACGAAGGCGTCGACGATGAAGGGTTCACCCAGGATGCTCAGGCTTCAACGTTGCGAACACGATTGAGCCTCGCCTCGGCAGAGCTGAATGGGTTTGCTGCATTGCTGGAGATGGATGACGTCCATACTGTCGGTTCGGATGACTATAACTCCACTGTCAATGGCAAGACCCAGTATCCCGTAGTGGCAGACCCCGTGGGCACCGATCTCAATCAAGCCTGGCTCAATTACAACGTCGACACATTCGAGGGCACACTCGGCAGGCAGCGCATTTTGCATGGCAATCAGCGTTTCGTGGGTGGGGTGGCCTTTCGCCAGAACGAACAAACCTTTGACGGTATCCGCGCTCGGACAATGTTATGGGACAAGCTGAACCTGGACCTGAGCTATGTAAGCCAGGTCAATAGCATCTTCGGCCCAAATGACGGCGTCAATCCCGCTACGTTAAAAGGTGACAATATTCTGTTCCACGCAGATTACCAGGTAGCAGAAGGACAAAGGGTTGAAGGCTATATTTATCTTCTCGATATAGACCCCCAAAGTGGCTACGCCGCCGGTAAAACTCTGAACAAATCCAGTGATAGTTTCGGTCTCGAATACAGCGGCCAATTCGACGGGTTTTCCATTGACGTTGCCCTGGCGCGTCAAACTGACGCGGGCGATAGTACGCTTAGCTATGATGCTAGTTATTACAAGGCCGAACTGGGGCTAATCCTGCAAACGGTCAAGCTGAATGCAGGCTACGAAGTGCTGGGTGCCGACAATGGTGTCGGCTTCTCGACGCCACTCGCTACCCTGCACAAATTCCAGGGCTGGGCTGACAAATTTCTCAGCACGCCGGTGGATGGCGTTGAAGATTTGTATATAGGCGTCAACGGCAAGGTCGGAGACGTGAAACTGGGAGCGGTGTATCACGATTTCCAGGCCGAAGCATCCAGCGCAGACTTCGGCACCGAGATAGATTTAGTGGCCACCTGGTCCGTCAATAAGCAATTCGTTGTGGAGGCTAAGTATGCCGATTTCAATTCGAACGACGGCCGCTTCACAGATACTGCAAAGGGCTGGCTGACCCTGCAACTGAAGTTATAGGCGCAACTGGAGCATAAATTTCAGCTAAGCACTTATGCATCTATTTATAATTGCTGCATACGCGCTGGTTAAATTCCGCTCACGGCACAAGGTCGCCTTTTGGGTTTATATAGGTTAGAAGAATTGTGGGTTCGGTTGAAACTATTTTAATCCTTAAATGCTGGCTACCAACTGCTTCGCACGATAGTATCCCGAAGCACCCTTCCACGGTCCGAGTGACGAGGCTCCTCTGAAGTGGCACAAATACCTGGACGGAAGTTGGCCGTTCTACTCCATGCCGATGTGGTCGGGTCAACTTCGCTCGTCCGAAAGAATGAGACCCTGGCACACGAACGCATACAGGATACCTTTCGACGATTCTCTGAATTCATCAGCAACCATGGTGGTATTGCGCATGAGATTCGAGGCGATGCGCTGGTTGCCGAATTTTCCAAAGCATCGGACGCCGTTAGTGCATCACTGGCTTTCCAGGCCGACAATACCATTCTCAATGAGCAACTATCCGATGAAATACAACCCGTGCTTCGAATAGGTATCGCTATGGGGGAAGTGGTAGTTGCCGACAATACCGTAACCGGCGAGGGTATTGTGTTGGCCCAGCGGCTGGAGCAGCTGGCCGAAAATGGTGGAGTTTGTATTCAGGGTGCAGCTTACGAAACAGTTCCAAAGCGGCTGCCGTTCGAATACCAGAGTTTGGGGGAAAAGAAGTTAAAGGGGTTTGAGGAATCGATACGAGCGTATTATGTCAAGCTGAAGAACAGGGAAGGCGTTTTCATACCCGAATTTAGCGATCCAAGAAATACCCTCCCCCTCGAGCTACCAACAAAACCGTCAATTGCAGTATTGCCATTTAACAACATGAGTAATGATAGTGAGCAGGAATTTTTCGCCGATGGAATCGCCGAGGATATCATTACCGAGCTCTCGAAATTCCGAACCTTATTTGTTATAGCGCGCAACTCTTCGTTCTCGTTTAAGAATGTACAATTAACGGTGAAAGACGTTGGCGTTAAGCTTGGTGTGCGTTATGTGGTCGAAGGCAGTGTTCGCAAAGTGGGGGACCGGGTCCGGATAACCGCGCAACTTATTGATGCAATCGATGATAAGCATTTATGGGCAGAGCGCTACGATCGTGATCTCGAGGATATTTTTGCTGTACAGGATGAAGTTACCCAGGCGATTGTCACGGCTATCGAACCACAATTGGCGTCAACCGAACGGCAGCGTGCGCGGCGCAAACCCACCGAGAATCTTGATGCCTGGGAATGTTATCAGCGCGGCTTGTGGTATATGTTCGGTTATGCCAACACCGATCAGGCGCTTCACTATTTCCATCGCGCCATCGAACTTGATCCGGAGTTTGGTTCTGCCTATGCGGGTATTGCGTATACTTGCGCCTTACAAATTTTACTCGATGTCTCAAAAGATAAAGAAGGAGATTTGAAACGCGGCCTCAGTGCAGCAGAAACTGCTCTGGGTATTGATCAGACCGATCCGTTTGCCCATTTCGCGCTAGGACGCATTTCGATTTTCACCGGTGATCATGAAAAAGCCATAAGCGCGTTTAAACGGGCTATCTCTTTAAATCCCAACTATGCATTGGCGCATTTCGGTCTTGCCCATGGCTTATGGCATGCAGGACGACCGACCGAGGCATTGGCTCACCACGACGAGGCAATTCGACTGAGCCCGCATGACCCCATACTATGGGCATTTCTGGCAAGCAAGGCCATTGCACTAATTATGGTCGAGCGTTATAAGGAGGGGATTTCACTATCACAGGAAGCGCAAAGAAATCATGACTCGACTATGTTTGAATATCTTGGAGAGGTAAGCGGCCTTGGGATGTTGGGCAAGAAAAATGAGGCAGCAGATGCCCTGGAACGACTGAAAAAAGCACAACCCAATGTATCGATCAGCTTTATCGAGCAAGCAATACCAATAACCAATTCAGACGCAAAGGATCGTTTTTTACAGGGACTAGAACTAGCGGGTCTCAGCCAGAATCAGTCATAAAAATCCGTATAAATGTCAGGAGTTGCCTGGTACCCGACTCATTACCGTGCCGACTAGTACTCCGGCGTCCAGTTATCTCCCCAGATTTCCTTCCAGAGGAAGGGTCGCGTGGAGTTGGATTTAACGGTACCGCCTTTCCATAAATCCCAACGGGGGTTAGCATAATCAGTAAAAAACTTATCAAGTCGTTCGCTGAGTTTTTTAACTACGTCGGCATACGTGGGATCTTCAGCAATGTTTTTACGCTCATCGGGATCATTTTCTAAATCATACAACTCGTTTTTAAAATCGTAAGAAGTGTTTTCAATGCGTCGCATAAACAGCCATTTGGATGTTCGAATGGCGCGGGTTTCTTCTTGCTCCATAAACACTTCGTCTCGCAAATCGATGTCGTCACCACAAAGCAAAGGACAAAGACTGGTGCCGAAAGTTGATTCGGGAAATTCCAGTTCACAACCGGCAATATCAAGAATGGTGGCATAAATATCCGTGGTACCAACCAGCTCTTCCAATTGCTTGCCTTGCTGCGCCACTTTGGGATAACGGATAACAAGCGGAATATTGTTTGCCGAACGATGCATATTCGACGGCCAGGTATCTTCACCGTGACCCCAAAAACCATGATGCCCTACGGATAAACCATGATCGGCGGTGTAAATAACCAGTGTATCGTCCAACACGCCCTTCTCTTCCAGTTTCGCAATCATCTGGCCAACGCCGTCATCCACCATACTCATCTGCGAATAAAATTGCCGCATCGCTCGCAAGTTGTTAGGTTTTTCTGCCAGCTGTTTGTACCATTCAAAATCATAATCTGGTGCTTTCTCTTTGCGTATTAAGATCCAGTCAATCAGTTCGGGACACAAACCCTCTCGTGGCACAGAATTCATTGGCAACTCTGCATATATATGAGAGTAACGATGCTCTGGCTCGTCGGGGTACATTTCACCATAGGGTGCGTTATAGGTGTTGAATAGAAAGAAGGGCTCGTCTTTATCGGCATATAGATCGAGGTACTCAACACATTTTCGCGTAAAGTATTCAACAGAGTGTTCGTCAGTGGTTTCGTACTTGCCATTGTCATTCATCTCGACACCATAGAATGAAGGCATCATACCTTTGGCCATGGTGACCCAATGCTTAAAACCATTTTGCGGTTTGTCGGCAAAACCCAGATGGTATTTTCCAATTAATGCGGTGTGGTAACCGGCTTCGGCCAATTTTTCTGGCAAGGTTTCAAATTCAGCAATGGCATTGTAGTTGTCAGGCCATTCATCCATCACTTCATCATCGAGCCAGGTGTGGATCCCATGCTGTGAAGGCATGAGGCCGGTAAGCATGGATGCCCGGCAAGGGGAGCACATGGAAT
>PVMK01119094.1_pt1 | contig 24400 bp, 23 predicted proteins | sample 1853481 | NCBI WGS metagenome assembly PVMK01 (sample SAMN08533507, study PRJNA380276) | Marine sediment metagenome, whole genome shotgun sequencing project.
TGGCGCAAACCTTTGCCGTGGCTTATTACCAGCAGGCGGGTCCGCCCTCGGTTGTCGCAGTCCGCTTAATTGACAACGCAACCGGGGCCGTGGTGATCGAATCCGAGTGGGATGTAAGCGGTGAAACAGATCGGGAGCTGTATACATTCCAGTCCCAGCCACTGCAACTGGACCGGGAATACACGTTCTGGCTGGCCTTCGACAAACCCATGCGCTGGCGTGAAGACGGAGAGGTCACCGTATTGCCGGGACAGCCCGGCTCAAATCTTGATCTCGATGCCGGGTTGTTTGTGGGAGAATCCAACCTCAGCGTGATCCCGGGCGACGGAGATTGGCTCAATGCCCCGGGTGGCGCCCCCGATGGTTATCTGCATTACCGGGATGATGCCTTGTCAATTGGTTTCAGCTTACCGTCCGATGAAAACAACCATGCCCTGGTTGATGGAACCGTTACGGCCACCATGGCCATCAGGACCTGGGACATGACCGGGAACCAGACCGATGCCAATCCGTCTACGGTCGCGCGTTGGGAAGAAGGTGGCTGGGTTGGCTATGAAGACAGCGAAGGGCTGGATGGCGCCAATACGGGCGGGATAGACTCAACCACACGGTTTCCAGTCACATCGGAACTCTTGGGTGATCCATTTGTGATCGAGGCCGGAACATCATCAGCATGGTTCGACCCGGCCCGCAATGGCGAAGGTTTCATGCTGGAAATCCTGGCCGATAATCGCGCCGTGATGTACTGGTTCACTTATAACCTCGAAGGTGCCCAGGACTGGTACATAGCCCAGGGTGAGATTCGTGGTAACCGCATCCTGTTTCCTGAACTGATGCAGGTCTCCGGTGGTGAATTCGGGCCGGGTTTTGATCCGGACAAGGTCACCAACAAAATAGTGGGTTCGGCCAGCTTCATCTGGTCGGGATGCGATAGCGGCGCCATGGAATGGTTGATTGACCAGGACGGTAACGGCCGTCGGCATGGCCGCATGAACCTGACCCGCATCACCCGGCTGATGGGTCTTGAATGTGGCATGCCAATGGGGCCGCCTGAAATTCCAGAGGGCCAGTTGAGTGGTTCCTGGTATGACCCGACTCATTCCGGTGAAGGTTACGTATTGGAGGTTTTGATCAATCAACAGGTGTTGGTGTACTGGTTCAGCTACGATCCGGAGGGTAAGCGGCGCTGGTTCTTCGGTATGGGTGAAATCCAGCAAGACAAAATCGTTTTCAGCGAGATGTTTACCACGCTCGGTGGAATTTTCGGAGAAGAGTTTGACCCGGAGAGTGTTGAAGTTGAGCCCTGGGGTTCACTGGAACTGGAACTGGAATGTGATTCCGGGGTTGCGAGGTTTGCTCCGACTGAGCCGGGTTGTCCTGCAGGTACGCTGGATCTGACGCGCATCACTTTTCTGGAAGGGCTTTCCTGTGAGCCTTGATGCTTATTGAGACCGCGCGGTATTGTTCGCGATTGAAATCGCTCCTACATTTGGCGTGACGAATACCAATGTAGGAGCGAATTTATTCGCGAATATTCCCCTTCGGAATTGCTATGGTAGCCAGCTCGTCATCCGTAACCACTCTTGAAACCGCCATGAAGCGCAGGCCCAGTGGGATTTCCAGCGAGAAACTGGAGCCCCTGCCTTCTGTCACGTCAACCGTTATGTGCATGTTCTTGTAGTATTCAAACTGGTCCGCTGCCATGTAAAAACCGCAGCCATGAATTTCGCCCAGGCACAGGTCCCGGGATCCCAGCAGGAAATCACCTTTCTGAAAACACATGGGGGCTGAGCCATCACAGCAGCCGCCGCTCTGGTGAAAAATCAACTCACCGTGCTGTTCCCGCAGTTGATCGATCACCGCCCTGGCCCGGGCGGTGACCGCAACACGCTCTGTCACAACTGCTCCATCTATAGTGCCTAAAAGAACCCCAGCTTGTTCTTGTCATAAGACATCAGCACGTTCTTGGTATGGCGGTAATGATTGAGCATCATTTTGTGGGTCTCGCGCCCGAAGCCGGATTTCTTGTAGCCGCCAAAAGAGGCGTGGGCGGGATAGAGGTGATAGCAATTGCACCAGACGCGGCCGGCCTCGATGCCCCGTGACATGGACTGCATCTGATGCACGTCGCGGGTCCAGACGCCGGCGCCCAGTCCGTACAGGGTATCGTTGGCAATCTCCAGGGCTTCGGCTTCGTCCTTGAATGTGGTGACGGCCAGGACCGGGCCGAATATTTCCTCCTGGAAGATGCGCATCTTGTTGTGTCCTTTAAAAACCGTTGGCTTGATGTAATAGCCATTCGGATAGGACTCATTTTGATACGCTTCACCGCCGGTCAATATTTTGGCGCCTTCCTGCTTCCCGACGTCGATGTAGTTCAAGATCTTTTCGTACTGATCGTTTGAAGCCTGTGCGCCCATCATGGTGCCCAGATCAAGCGTATCGCCCATGGTGATCGCCTCAACACGCTTGATGCACCGCGCCATGAACTCCTCGTAGATGCTTTCCTGGATCAGGGCACGCGATGGGCAGGTGCAAACCTCGCCCTGGTTGAAGGCAAACAGGACCAGTCCTTCGATGGCTTTATCCAGGAATTCATCGTCTTGCGCCATCACGCTCTCGAAGAAAACATTGGGTGATTTTCCACCCAGTTCCAGCGTGACCGGAATGATATTCTCGGAGGCATATTGCATGATCAGTCGGCCGGTGGTCGTTTCACCGGTGAATGCTACTTTCTTGATATCGGGATGGGTGGCCAGTGGCTTGCCGGCTTCCGGCCCAAAGCCATTCACGATATTCAAAACACCCGGCGGCAGCAGATCAGCAATGATTTCCATCACGAACAGGATCGAAACAGGCGTTTGTTCCGCGGGTTTCAAAATGACGCAGTTGCCGGCCGCCAGAGCGGGAGCCAGTTTCCATGTGGCCATCAGGATGGGGAAATTCCAGGGGATGATCTGGCCGACAACGCCCAATGGCTCATGGATTTCCATCGAGACGGTGTTGGCATCCAGGTCGCTAACATCACCCGATTCAGCACGAATTACGCTGGCGTAGTAGCGAAAGTGGTCCACTGCCAGGGGTAGATCGGCCGCCATCGTTTCCCGGATCGCTTTACCGTTGTCCCAGGTTTCCACCAGCGCCAACTGTTCCAGGTTTTCCTCGATGCGGTCGGCAATTTTATTCAGGATAGCGCTGCGTTCCGCCACTGCGGTCTTGCCCCAGGCGGGTGCCGCTTTGGTAGCCGCTTCAACGGCAAGATCAATGTCCTTACTGTTAGAGCGAGCCACCTGGGCGATAACACTCCCATCGACTGGCGAACTGTTGACAAAATACTCACGGTCGAGGGGCGCTACCCATTCTCCACCGATAAAATTATCGTAATGGCTTTTAAACTCGGGTCTTTCAAAGGTCATGTTGTTCTCCGCTGTTGATTTGATGAGTTTATCTTACCGCAGGCTCCGGAACCCGCAAATTGATACCGGCTTTGCGCAGCCCTTCGTTGACGTGCTCAATGAGTTCCGGTTGCGCGTACATCCAGTTCACCAGGCCCATCTGGTAGTAATCTTCCTCGACGGTGGGCCAGATGCGCCGCAGGTGTTCGGCTGCTTTCTCCGCCGCCACCTCGTCACCGAGCTGCGCGTGCGTGATCGCCAGTACCATCGGGCTGGCCCAGTAATCCGGCATGTTGATTTTTTGCGCGATGGTCAGGGCTTCGGCATAGCGGTACTGGCGGTACTCGTTGAAGAACGTGTTGAAATAATACCAACCTGCGTGCTGGGGATTGAGACTCATGGCGTTGGTCGTCAGTTCCACGCTGCGTTCCCAATCGCCCGAATAGCCCATCATGATGCCCACCATCGCCATGGTGTCTGTGTTGCGCGGGTTGAGTTCGATGGCGCGCTCGGCATGGACCAGAAACGAGCCGACATCCCTGAGGAAATAGCGGGCCTGGGCTATTGCAAACTGGGCACGCGAAGAAGCAGGATCCAGATCCACCGCACGCTGTGCTGCACCAAGCGCCCGCTCCAGTGAATCAGGCTGTGGATTCAGATTGTTCATGAACTCCTGTTGATAAATGAGTGACAGGCTGGTCCAGGCGTCGGCAAAGCCTGGGTCGAGTTCGACCGCTCTTTCCAGCGCAGCCCTGGTGATGAGGTGGTCCTCGGCACTGATCCGTTGTTGGAACAGAAAATATCGCAGCACGGCCTCATAGGGCGTCAAGTCTTCGGGAGCCTTTCTGTCTGCCGGCGCCGCCAGCGTGCGCACCACTACGCCGGCCGGATCAGCTACAGTGGCCACGATCCGGTCCGTGAGCTCATCCTGAATCGCCAGCATTCCGGCGCTGGTAAGTTCCCTGTCGAAAGTTTCGGTCCAGATCTGGGTGCCGTTTTGTGCATCCACCAGTTGCACGGTAATCCGCGTGGTTGAGCCGGCCTTGCGTAGCGCACCCTGCAGCACGTAGCGCGCACCCAGTTCCTTGCCCATCTGGCGTATATCGACCGATTCCGAAGCGAGGTTTGCTGTTGAATTTCGAGAGATAACCAGAAGGTAAGAAAAATCCGACAGACCGTTGGAGATATCCTCGGTCAATCCGTCGGCAAAGTTTTCAAGCTCCGGATCTTCAGTCTGCACTTTAAACGGTAGTATCGCTATCCAGGGCTCCTCATCAGAAGCAACAGGTAATGCGGCAGGAGAATCAGCCTGGGAAGACTGCTCCGTGCCCAAGTTCAGAACTCCCAGCGCCAGCCCACCAACTGCTAACAGGCCCGCTATGATCAACAACTCGGGCCCGCTGACGCGCTGCTTACCCTGATCGCCGTGGTACCAGGCCACCACCAGTGTCAAAAAAAATCCAACGATCAATACGATGTCAATGATCCGGGCCGCGCTCTCGGAAACACCCCAGCGCGCACCCAGCACATCAATCAACTGCACAAGCACCCAGGCGCCCGCCAGGTAGGCCACTGCCCACTGAAAAATTTTGCGTTGTTTCAGGCTATCGAAAAATGACATTGGGTAAACCTTGCCATATTTGGAGTCAGAGTAAAAATTATTTAATTTTTACTCTGACCCCAAATATCACCCCCGAGCAAGCAAGCGATCCAGTTGGTTCGCAAAGGCCATTCGGTCTGCCTTGCTGAATGCCGGCGGCCCGCCGGTATCCACGCCGCTGCTGCGCATGGTGTCCATGAAATCCCGCATGTTCAGGCGCTGGCGGATGTTTTCCGTTGTATAGAGATCGCCCCGTGGGTTCAGGGCCAGGCAACCCTGGTCGATGGCCTCGCTGGCCAGCGGGATGTCCGCGGTAATGACCAGGTCACCCGCCTGCGCCTGCTGCACGATGTAGTTGTCGGCAACGTCAAAACCGGACGCCACCTGGATCGACCGGATATGACGCGAGCGGGGCACCTGGATGGCCTGGTTGGCGACCAGGGTTACTTGTACAGCGACCCGCTCTGCGGCCCGGAACAGGATTTCCTTGATCACGTTAGGGCAGGCGTCGGCGTCCACCCAGATTTGCATTGAGTTCATTTGATTTACCCGGTAGTGCTATTGTTCCCGTTGGGCAGGCATTATACTGCGCCGCCGGTGCACACGACTCTGCGCCCCCTTTCACCAGGAATCTCCGATGTCTGATACAAGCCCTTCCGACACCACTTTTCGCGACTTGAAACTACCAGCACCATTGCTGGCGACACTGGATGAGGTGGGCTATGAAACGCCAACCCCGATCCAGGCGCAGGCCATCCCGCACCTGCTGGAAGGTCTGGATTTACTGGGCCATGCGCCTACCGGTACCGGAAAAACCGCTGCTTTTGCCTTGCCGTTGCTGGCCCGTCTCGATTTCCAGCAGCACAAGGTACAGATCATGGTGCTCACGCCCACCCGTGAACTGGCGATCCAGGTGGCCGAGGCGTTTCAGCGCTATGCCTCCGGCATCAAGGGCTTTCATGTATTGCCCATCTACGGTGGACAGGATTATTCAGGGCAGATTCGACAATTAAAAAGGGGCGTCCATGTTGTTGTGGGTACGCCGGGCAGGGTCATGGACCATATGCGCAAAGGTACTCTTAAGCTAGATTACCTGCAGGCCCTGGTGCTGGATGAGGCTGATGAAATGCTGCGCATGGGGTTTATCGACGATGTCGAATGGGTCCTGGAGCAGATTCCTGAAGAACGCCAGATGGCGCTATTTTCGGCGACCATGCCCAGGGAAATTCAGCGCATTGCGCGGCGTCACCTGCGCGACCCGCAGGAAATCTCGATCAAGACAAAGACCGCCACGGCCGCCACCATCCGCCAGCGCTACTGGCCGGTGGATCGCATGCACAAGCTGGATGCCCTGACCCGGATCCTCGAAGTTGAACCCTTCGATGCCTTGCTGATGTTCGTGCGCACCAAGACGGCTACCAAGATGCTGGCCGAGCGGCTTGAAGCCCGGGGTTATTCGGCCGCTGCGTTGAATGGTGACATGGCGCAAAAAGACCGTGAACGCACGGTGGAACGCTTTAAAAAGGGTGCTGTGGATATTGTTGTGGCTACCGATGTTGCCGCTCGCGGTCTCGATGTGGATCGAATCAGTCACGTGGTCAATTACGAGATCCCCTACGACACCGAAGCGTATATACATCGCATTGGCCGCACCGGGCGTGCGGGTCGCAAGGGCGAGGCCATCCTGTTTGTCGCGCCACGCGAGCGGCGCATGCTCAGCATAATCGAAAAAGCCACCCGGCAAAAAATTGAACCGCTGAAATTGCCCAGCACCGAGATGGTCAACAACAAGCGAATCGCAAATTTTAAACAGAGCATCACCGATACCCTGGCCGCCGGCGACCTGATGTTTATGCAGGGGTTGCTGGAGCAGTACCGGCGGGAACACGACGTGCCGGCGATGGACATTGCCGCGGCACTGGCCCATATGACTATTGGCGATCAACCCATGTTGCTGGAGCCCGACAAGCCCAGGCGACCACGACATGAATCCCGGGATCAGGATAAACCCCGTTCAAAGCACCAGAAGGAACGGAGCGAGCCGCGTGAACGCCCATCCAAGGGCGACCCGCGTGATCGCCCATCCCGGGGCGACTCGCGTAAACGTGCGTCCGAAGGTGATCCCGACGAGGGCATGGAGCGTTTTCGTATCGAAGTGGGACGTCAGCACAAGGTCAAACCCGGCAATATCGTGGGCGCGATAGCCAACGAAGCCGGGCTGGATGCGAAATACATCGGCCGCATCGACATCCAGAGTCACCACAGCTTCGTCGACCTGCCTAAAGACATGCCACAGGATGTTTTCCTGGATTTGAAGAAAATCCGGGTGTGCGGCCAGCGCCTGAATCTCTCAACAGCAGAGAAAGAGGGGATGAAGCCGCCAAGAAGGAAAAAAGGCCGGAAAAAATAGTATAAAAGGGCTCTGCCCCTTTTAGGGATGTTGCTGCATTTTCCGGACAGAACTTAGACAGACGCGTCCGTTTCTTGCATTATTCAGGTCCTGACCATTATCCGGAGGGCTCGGTGTTCCAGATTACAGGGTTCAACAGATTCGTGTGTCGCGTCACTTTTGGTGTTGCCTTGTTGATGTTTCCGGCGTCAGGAGTCCAGGCCGGCGGTGGACTGGTACTCGAGGGTGATGTTTGTATTATCTGGATTGACTTCTATTCGGCCCACTTTACCGCGTATCAGCCTGGCACCAGTGGCAATGAGCAGTTCTGCCGGGACCTGCCAAATACCGGCGAAACCATTTTCGTGCTGGACTATCTGCACCAGAGTCTGAAAGAGGTACCGGTGGATTTCCGTATCATCCGGGACGTGACCGGCCAGGGCCAGTACGTCAAACTCAAGCATGTAGAGGAAATTAAGGACATTGAGCAGCACACGGTTTTCTACCAACCGCCCGTCGTTCGCCCGGATGCTTCTTTCAAGATTGAATATGACTTCAAGGAAAAGGGCGCGTACGTGGGCATCGTCTCTGCCGGCCATCCCAATACCGAGATGATTTATACGGCAGTTTTTCCGTTTGAGGTCGGCGTTTCCAACCTCGCATATGGCTGGCCCCTGTTACTGCTGTTGGCGGGTGTGGCTGTCCTTGTTGTGCGCCGACGCTTTCGGAAAAAACCTTTAAGCGCAGCGGCGTCCCGCCAGGGGGTGGCACAATGAGCCGGCGTTGGCTATTTGCGCTGGCCTTGCTGCTGGCAATCGTGTCCTGCCCGACCCAGTGGTACCCATTACCCATCCGGTTGAAATTAACGGAGTGGTTCGGCGCTGCGGGGTTCCGCGCCCTTCCTGAGTCGGTGTCTGCGCCCGTCACCGTACCCGAGCTGTTTTGCCCGCCGGACCCGGAGGGTTGGCGCAATAAGCAGTCAATCGAAGGTGTGGAAATTGTGGCATCTGCGCCCTGTGTGGCGGACAATCCGTTTACCGTTGCGGCCTTTGTTCGTGGCACCAACAACATAGCGCCGGCTACCCTGTTGAAGAGTGGCCTGGCGGCTGATGCGGTAGAGAAGGGCCGCGATCTCGATGGAGACGGCGATCCTGATGAAATCCATATCCGGCTCGAAGTAGTGGAGCTCAATGGCGGATCCGCGCTGGCCCGCGGCCCGGTCACCCGCTACGAGATTGCGCCGGGTATCCGGCCCGGGCTGTGGGTCTTCGCGCCCAAATTTGTCGGTATGGCAGTGGAAAACTTTGAATCCAGGCAGGCGCGGCGTTCCCTGCGTCTACCTTCTCCCGCCATTCGCATTGAGCAGGGAGACACGGTTCGCATCACACTGGAAAACACCCATTACATGCCGCATACACTGCACCTGCACGGTGCGGACCACGGCTTTGTTGATGTCGATGGTGAAGGCAATGACTGGGTTCCGATAACCAGCGAGATGCCGGTTATGCCAGGAACTGCACGCACCTATGAGCTGCAGCCACGCCATGCTGGAACCATGTTCTATCATTGCCACGTGCAGCCCCAGGTACACGTGATGATGGGACTGCAGGGCCTGTTCATCATCGAGGAAAACCAGCCCGATAACTGGCTTCAAACCATGAATATCGGCGCCGGACTGGTTCGCGCACCGGCCCGATCGGAGCCAGGGGGGTTCGACCGTGAATACGACCTGCACTACCTTGATCTCGACAAAGAATTGAGCGAACGCATTCAGCAGAATAATGATCCCCGCCTGATTACCCGATCGATGCACCGCGATTACGACATTACCGATTCATCACCGGATTTTTTTACTCTGAATGGCCGGTCGTTTCCCTACACCTTCAGGGAATCCCTGGTGGTCGGTGAAATGGGTGAACGCATCCGGCTGCGGGTAGTGAATGGCGGCGCCAAGGGAATTGCGCTGCACACGCACGGCCACAAGTTCACGGTCACGCATCGCGATGGCGTTGAGTTGCCGCAAAGCGTGTTGGCGCCCCAGGACGTGGTGTGGCTGGCTACGTCCCAGCGCGTAGACCTGGCGCTTGATCTCACTAATGACGGAAAGCATGCGTATGGCCCGGGGATCTGGCCGTTTCACGACCATCAATACAGTGGCGTTACCAATGACGGGATCGGTCCTGGCGGCAATATCAGCGCCATTGTTTATGCGCAATACCTGGATCAAGCTGGCTGGCCGCGGACCCGTGGTGTGCCCTGGGATAATTACTTCACCGAGGCCTACTACCGCAAGGAAATACCGGTTTGGGAAAGTTATGCACCGGGCCTGTTTTCAGACACGGGCCTGGATTGGCTGATGCTGCTTCGTGTCATTGGCCTGGCCCTGGCTTTCGGCACCATGGCGGCGCTCTTACTCACGGCGTTGATGCGCCAGCGATGAACCCTGGCATCACGCTGCTTGTATTACTGCTACTTGTGTTACCGGTGGCAGGCAACGGCCAGGATGCCGTCGATCACTCAGGCCATGGCGGCCACCAGATGGCAGTGAACCCGGCTGGCGTAGTGATGACTGAAAACAACGCCACACTACCGCGTGACTGTTCCGAAATCAGCCGCGAATACGCATTCACTATCCAGGCGGGCCGGACATATGCCCGTGATATTCCCGGCATGATCTTTGGTATGAGTCAGCACGAAGTCAATGTGGAACCCTGCAGCCGGATCGAGATTACGTTTGTGAACGAGGACGAGGTTCGACACCAGTGGATGGTTCATGGCTTGCCGAAGTATCTCTATCCCGCCGGCATGTTCCATATTGAAGCAAACGGCGGGCACAGCATGAAAGGGACGTTCATCGTGCCAGGTGACAACTACACTTACCTGGTTCATTGCGACATGGCGCAGCATATGGAAAAGGGAATGAGGGGCCAGCTGGTGGTTGGGAAAGGCAGCGGAGACCTCTGGGGTGTGCCAGGTGTCAGCGATGAATTTTACCGTTTCAATTACTTACCCCCGCACGTTTCCCTGCTGGCCGCACTGGTTCTCACCTTCGCATTCCTGGCATCGCTTTGGTTATTGAAAAGGCCGTAAATAGTCGCCATAGCTACAACCGGAAAGAGCCGTACACTTTTAAAGCCTCCATAAATGTGAGACACTCAAGTGAAACAGCACTGATAATCATTCGCGACAAACTGTCTATAAACCAAGACGGTACGTGTCAGAACAATTCTTGAGCATATGTATATTTAGTCGGGGTCTAGCCATGAAATGCATGTACTATCTCGCACCCACTTTGGTCAGCACGCACCAGATTTCGGATGATCTTCATGAAGTAGGTATCGATGATTGGCACCTGCATGTCGTGTCGAAAGACGAGGCCGGAATAAAGAACGAGAAGCTCCACTCGAGTAATTGGCTGGAGACCAAGGATCTTCTTCGCGAAGGTTTTATCGGGGCCAACATCGGGTTCATCGTTGGTGTGCTGGCAGCAGGCGCAATGATGCTTTTCAAACCTTTCGGCCCCAACGTTCCTGGTGTCGCCTTCTTTTTCCTGGTCGTGGTTGCAACATTATTCGGAGCGTGGGTCGGCGGCCTGACAGGCATCGGCAGCGAGAATCAGAAACTGAAGCGTTTCCACGATGACATTGAAGCTGGCAAATACCTTATTTTGATTTATACCCGTAAAGGCGAGGGTGACCAAATCAAGCAAATGATGCGTAGCCGCCACCCGGAGGCGCAGCATGCCGCAACCGACCGTCATTTCATCAATCCCTTCGCCCAGGTTGAACGCCGGCGCCGAAGGGCGCAGACAGACCAGGTTGCAGAAAAATAAACACACTATAGGAAAGCGGAAATGGCAATAGCCTTTGGAATATTTTTACTGGTTGTCATCACGGTTCTTTTCCATTTCCTCAGCCCCTGGTGGTTTACTCCCCTTGCCGCAGACTGGGAGTCGATTGACACTACGGTCATCCTGACCTTCTGGGTTACCGGGGTTGTATTCGTCGTCCTGAATGGATTCCTGATCTGGGTAATCATTCGATATCGTCACCGCGAGGGTTTGAAGGCCCACTTCGAGCCTGAAAGCAAGAAGCTGGAGTGGTGGCTGACCATCATCACATCTGCTGCCGTGATCGCCATGCTGGCGCCTGGGCTTTGGGTTTGGGCCCGCATCATCGAGGTGCCTGAAGACGCGGCCGTTGTGGAGGTCGTCGGTCAGCAATGGCACTGGAGTTTCCGCTTCCCCGGCGAAGATGGTGTGCTGGGACAGGTCGCGATCAAACTGATGAGCGTGGACAACCCGTTTGGCATGAAACCGGATGATCCGGCGGGCCGGGATGACGTACTGGTAGCCAACCCAGAGTTGCATTTAGTCATCAATCAGCCTTACAAATTCGTGCTCCGCTCCAAGGATGTGTTGCACAATTTCACCGTGCCACAGTTTCGCGTGAAAATGGACCTGGTGCCCGGCATGACTCCATACGCCTGGCTCAAGCCCACCCGCGCGGGCCGCTTTGACATCATGTGCGAGGAGCTTTGTGGTATCGCGCATTTCGCCATGCGTGGCGCCGTTGTGGTGGAGGAAAGGGACGCATTCGATGACTGGCTCGACAGCTATCCGACCTATGCCGAGGTGCTGGCACGCCCGGCGCCCGATGTTACGGCCGGACAGGCTTCATACGCAGTGTGCAGTGCTTGCCATGGCACCGGGGGCGAAGGCAATGAAATGCTCAATGCACCCAAACTGAACGGCTTGCAGTCCTGGTACCTGCGGCGGCAAATCCTGAATTTCAAGCATGGCCTGCGGGGCGCCAACCCCGATGATACGTTTGGAACTCAGATGGCGCCGATGGCAGCCACCCTGGTTGACGAGGCCGCGATTAACAACGTGGTGGCCTACATCGCTTCGCTACCCAATACGGACTCAGCGCCGACAATCAGCGGAGACATTGCCAGGGGTGAATATTTATTCACTACCTGCAGTTCCTGCCATGGTAAGGACGGGCAAGGCATTTGGTCGCAGAATGCGCCGAACCTCACTGCCGCTGATGACTGGTATTTAGCCAGGCAGCTGGAAAACTACCGACAGGGAATCCGGGGATCTCACCCGCAGGACCTGTACGGCAAGCAGATGACCCTGATAACAATCATGTTGCGTGATGAACAAGACATAAAGGACGTGGTTGCGTACATAAATACGTTGTAGGAGAGAAGTTTGATGGCATATGTGGCCTTAGCAGATCGGGATCATGAGCAACACATGCATGATCCCCAATCGTTTGTCACTAAATACATCTGGAGCCAGGACCACAAGGTCATTGCCATCCAGTACTCAATTACTGCAATAGCGGTTGGACTGGTCGCATTGGGGCTAAGCTTGATCATGCGCCTGCAGTTAGGTTTTCCTGATACGTTTTCATTCATTTCGCCGGATGAGTATTACCAGGCGATCACCATGCACGGCATGATCATGGTGATTTACCTGTTGACGGCATTACTGCTGGGCGGCTTCGGTAACTACCTGATCCCCTTGATGTGCGGCGCGCGGGACATGGTTTTCCCGTTCATGAATATGCTCAGCTACTGGGTCTACCTGCTGTCGGTGCTGGTGCTGTGCTCCAGTTTTTTCGTGACCGGAGGGCCAACCGGTGGAGGCTGGACCCTGTATCCGCCACAGGTCATTCTGCCCGGAACTCCCGGGGTCGGCGGCGGCATTGTGCTGATGTTGTTGTCGCTGGTCCTGTTTATCGTGGCCTTCACCATGGGCGGTTTGAATTACGTGACCACCATACTGCAGGCCCGTTGCCGTGGTATGACCCTGATGCGCATGCCCCTGTCGGTGTGGGGGATTTTCGTGGCCACCATCCTCGGCTTGCTGGCATTCCCGGCCCTGCTTGTAACGGGAATCATGCTCCTGCTGGACAGTGTGTTGGGTACCAGTTTCTTTATGCCTGCCCTGCTCTCGATGGGGGAAATTTCCGAACATGGTGGTGGCAGCCCCATTCTGTTCCAGCACCTGTTCTGGTTCTTCGGCCACCCGGAGGTGTACATTGTCGCGCTTCCGGCCTTCGGCGTGGTTTCCGACCTGGTTGCTGTGCACGCGCGTAAAAACATTTTTGGCTACCGCATGATGGTATGGGCCATATTGGCTATTGGAGTCATCTCGTTCATCGTTTGGGCACACCATATGTACGTTAGCGGGATGAACCCGTATTTCGGATTTTTCTTTGCCACTACAACCTTGATAATAGCCATTCCGACCGCGCTCAAGGTCTACAACTGGGTGCTGACATTATGGCGGGGCGATATCCACATGTCGGTACCGATGTTGTTTGTGATCGGTTTTATCTTCACCTTCATCAATGGCGGTATAACCGGCCTTTTCCTGGGCAACGTCGCTGTCGATATGCCGCTTTCAGACACCTATTTCGTGGTTGGTCACTTCCACATGGTAATGGGTGTATCGCCCATACTGGTTATTTTTGGAGCCATCTATCACTGGTATCCCAAGATCACCGGGCGCATGTTGAACGATCGCCTGGGGCGGATCCACTTCTGGTTGACTTTGTTTGGCACTTACGCGATCTACCTGCCGATGCACTATCTGGGCATCCTGGGCCTGCCCCGGCGTTACTACGCAATGGGCGACACTTCGTTTATTCCCGATTCAGTCCAGGTTATGAATGCCGGAATATCGGTAGCGGCATTTTTCGTGGCGGCGGTGCAGATGATCTTTCTGTTCAACCTGTTCTGGAGCCGCACCAGGGGTAAGCCGTCCGGCGGCAATCCGTGGAAGGCAACCACCCTGGAATGGCAGACGCCACAAACGCCGCCGGTGCATGGAAACTGGGGGCCGAAATTGCCGGTGGTGTACCGCTGGGCATATGACTACAGCGTGCCGGGTGCGGCACAGGACTACATACCACAAACCATGGCGCCCGGGGATGTACCCAAATCGGATGAAAGCTATGATGGCCGCGACGGGGGCGAAGCCGAGCACTCATGAGTCTGCTGCGCAAAATCACCGCCAAGCCCTGGGAGCATGCCGGGGAACTGGAAGGCATACACGGCGAAATTGTGCTCACCCGATCCGCCAGCCGGACCGGCTTGTTGATGTTTCTGGCTGTGATCAGCAGCTTGTTCCTGCTGTTCATGATCAGCTACTACACCAGGAGCCTGTTCCCGGACTGGGAGGTGCTTGCGGACCCGGGCATCCTGTGGTTCAACACGGGGGTGCTGGTACTGGCCAGCCTCGCGATGCAAATGGCCAGCAACGCAGCGAAGCGGAATGCGATGGTGAGCATGCGAAATTCCCTGCTCACCGGCGCTGTTCTGACACTGGCAGTCATTGCCGGGCAATTGATTGCCTGGGATCAGTTGGTCGAAAACGGATTTTACGCTCAGGAAAATCCGGCTTTTGCTTTTTTCTACCTGGTTACGGGTCTGCATGCCCTGCACCTGGTGGGTGGCATGTGGTTTCTGGGTCGCCTGGGTTTCAACCTGAGACAGGAGAACAAAAGGGAGAAAGCGCGATACAGCGTGACCCTTTGCGCCACCTATTGGCATTATCTTTTGCTGGTGTGGCTGTTGCTGTTCGCTTTATTGCTTAGGACATGAGGTAATTCCGAGGATGAAGGCATGACAGAACAAACGTTGACTGGAGCCGAAGCTGCGGTGATTGAGCCGGTAGGCCTCAAGGGTATTGTTGAGGACTGGTCGGACGACAAGCAGGCCTTCCAGGTGCCCTGGGGCAAGGCCATGATGTGGATTTTCCTGCTCAGCGACACCTTCATTTTTTCCTGTTTCCTGATCGGGTATATGAATGTCAGGATCACCACGACAGTCCCCTGGCCAAATCCCAGTGAAGTTTTTGCACTCAGCATCGGCGGCCAACCCATTCCACTGATCCTGATTGCCATCATGACCTTTGTCCTGATTACTTCCAGCGGCACCATGGCGTTGGCTGTGAACTACGGTTATCGGGGAGACAAAAGAAAGACCGTGTTGTTGATGCTGGCCACGGCTGCCCTGGGCGCAACCTTTGTCGGTATGCAGGCCTTTGAATGGACCAAACTGATTGTGGAAGAGGGCGTCAGGCCCTGGAGTAACCCGATGGGTGCTCCGCAGTTCGGCTCGTCATTCTTCATGATCACCGGCTTTCACGGCATGCACGTATCGGCCGGTGTCATTTACCTGATTGTGATAGCCAGACGAGTGGGAACGGGATACTACGACCGGCACCGGGCCGGCAATTATGAAATGGTCGAAATCACCGGCCTCTACTGGCATTTTGTAGACCTGGTATGGGTATTTATTTTTGCATTTTTCTATTTGTGGTGACAGCGGGAGACGATGACGATGACGCAAACAGCAGTGACTCACGTCGAAGGACACCAACAACATCCATTGGGGATCTATATCGCTGTCTGGATTTTACTGTTTGTGCTGAGCGGGTTTTCCTATGCTGTGGATTATTTTCACCTGGAAGGAACGCTCCGCTGGTCCCTGATCTTGTTGTTCATGTTTCTGAAGGCCGGGTTAATTGTCTCTATTTTTATGCACATGGCCTGGGAACGGCTGGCGCTGATCTTCGCCATCGCGCTGCCGCCGTTGTGTCTTCTGGTTTTCATCACCCTGATGATGATAGAGGGTGACTACACTTTCCTGACACGGTTGCAGGTGTTTGGGCCGGCAGCGGGGATCATCTCGCTACCACACTAGTGCTCTGATCCCTTTTTTGTTTTTGGAAGCCTATACTAAAGGTATGAAGCCAACAGGATTCGTGCTGGTCTTACTGGCCAGTATCAGTATGCCGGTGCTTGCCACCGAGGTTTATCACTGGGTAGATGAAGACGGGGTTTCTCATTACAGCCAGAGTGCGCCGGGTGCAGACGTTGCCGGGGTAAGCAAAATGACCCTGGAGGACACCACGCCGCCGGACTATGACCCTGAGGAGGACCTCTATGGCGTCGAGGCCCAGGCGGAGCGCATGGCCTCGCTGCGCGAAGAAATGGCGGGAAAGCGTGAAGCGCAACGTGAACGGGAACGCAATGCACCCCAGCAACCGGTGGTTCAGTATCAGCAGCCCTATCAGTACGGATATCCATCGTTTTGGCAGCCACCGTATTATCCCAGTCCGCCGCTGCGGCCGGTGCAACCGATCGAGCTGGCCCCAGTCTTTCCCTTCAGGCCGCCTGGCCTGAACCGCAACTGATCCCCGTTTTCTGGAGATTGCAATGGCTGGTGGTTTTGCCAAAGATGGCGCAGTTCAGGATCAAATCGATGCGACCATCGAAGATGCTATTGAGCGTGCCCGCAGCCAAGTGCCACGCGGGGAAAGTCTGGGCGAATGCGAAGAATGCGGTGAGTTGATTCCCCAGGCCCGGCGCGAGGCTGTTCCCGGTGTGCGTCTATGTGTAGCCTGCCAGGAGGCTGAGGATGCTGAACAGACAGCTGCTTCTGGTTACAACCGGCGGGGTAGCAAGGACAGCCAGTTACGGTGAGCTAGCGGCGGCCGCGACGCGGCTGTTCGAAGCGTACTTTAAGAAATCCACCGCCTTCCATGACGAAACCGTCGAGTGCGGTCTGAGCTGCACGTGCTTCATGGCCTTCCATTCCGATAAAACAAAATCCCTTGCACTTGCCGGTGAAAATATCATGTGCCAGGTCAATGGAACGTACGGTTCCATAGGCTGAGAACATCTCGCTGACGGAGGCCTCGGTGGCTTCGGGAGGCAGGTTGCCCACGAACAATTTTTTCATACAGGGTCCTTGGCGCCGTAACTGAATGATGGCGGCAAAAAGAAAACCCCGCACGGTGGCGGGGTTTTCGGACTTCTTGCGCGGTCGCTAATCAGTTACCCACCACGTTTGTAGCCTGCGGGCCCTTGGGTCCGTCTTCCACGTCGAACGTAACTGCCTGGCCCTCGGCGAGGACTTTGAAACCGTCAGCCTGAATCGCAGAGAAATGTACGAACACATCCTTGCTGCCATCTTCCGGAGAAATAAAACCGAAGCCCTTGGACTCGTTGAACCACTTAACTGTACCTGTCGTCATTTTGATATACCTTTGAAATAGGATTAAAAAATTGATCAATCACAGATCTCAAAATATCAAAATACCGGGGTAATCGATTTAAATCTGAGAAAACCTAAAAGGTTTGTAACTAATCCGTGGCTGCACATTACGCTGCAAATAGCAGATATACAAGCAAAATCGTTAATTTTTGTGCAATAGTGACTACCGCCGGGCAACCTGGTATTTGCCTGGTACCTGAGCCAAATCAAGCTGCGAATCGGTACTCGAGCATTATTGTTGAGGCGTCACATATTACATTACAGGAGTTGTTATGCTGACCGAACATCAACTGCTCGAATTCAAAGCGCAACTGAAGGATCGGTTCTGCGATGTGAGAGAGGAAATTCGCCAGGAACTGCTCCGGTCAGACGACCAGCATTTCATCGATATTGCCGGGCAAGTGCATGATCTTGAAGATGAATCCGTGGCGGACCTGCTGGTCGATCTGAACCTGGCTCCCTTGGCTTAGATTTCGCAGAAACGGTCCAGTAGGGGAAAGTACAGGGCGGTTCTGATGGGCAGGGTTTCGTTGATGGCCACCGCTTCGCGATAGCGCTGCAATTGTTCCCGGTAGCGATCAGCCTCGTTTTTCAGAAAGCCTTCCAGGTCGCCACCGCTGTGGCTGGATGTCTTGTAGTCGATGATCCAGCGGGTACCATCTGCGATAAAGCTGCGGTCCAGTACCAGGTTGCTGGGCTGGCCGCCGAGCACCGCGGTCAGGGCATATTCGCATTCGCCATTTTCGTGAGATTCAAGAATCCATTTGCCACGCTCTGATTCGAGGCAGTTGTTGATCGCCAATGCGGTGCGGGAGATGATCGAATCGGCTTTATTACCCTGGACACCTGCGCCGAGCAATTGCCGCCGGCACCAGTTCTCGCGGGCGGCCATTCCACCTCCGGCCGACCAGGTTTCCAGCCCCTGAGCAGCAATCAATTGCAGCAGACGATGGACCAGGTTGCCAGTCAGGCGCGCATCTTCTCCAGCCCACCGGAACTCAATGTAATCATGCACGTCCGGGGGTTCAGGCCGGGTCTGTCGCACGGAGCCGGGTGGAACGGGTAACTTCCAGTCGTCAGCCAGTCTGCGGTATTCCTGTGGCAAACAGGGTGTAGTATCGCTGTCCTCTTCAGCCTGTGCTTCCTCCAGTTCCCCGGCCGCAAAACAGATCAAAGGAGCCTGCTCCGCCTGTATCGCCGGCCACAATTCACCCAGCAGCGTGCCGGCGGTCGCTTTTACTTCGCCACTCTTCCTGGGCTTGACGGCGGCAAACAGGTAAAGGTTGCGTATCGCGCGGGTCGCGGCAACGTAGAGCAGACGTCCGTTTTCCAGGCCCTGGCGTCGCTTTTCAACATCAGAAATGAACTGGATCAGGTCACCCTGGTGTTTCTGGCGTTCCCTGTCTGCTACGTTTCGCATGGGGGACATCACGATCCGGTCCTGCCCGGCGAGTTCGAACCAGTGCAGCAGTTTACCCTTGTCAGAACCGGTTCCACGATTCAGGCCTGGCAGGATAACGGTGTCAAATTGCAGGCCCTTGGCGCCGTAAATTGTCATGATCTGCAGCTTGCTTTCAGCCTTTGCATCGGGTTCGGAGTAGAGGTTTTCCATCCGTTGGTCGAGCGTATCGCGGTCGATTGGAAGGTTTTCATTTTCAAGTGAATCGAGCAAATCAAAGTAAGTCGCCGCATCATCCAGTTCACTGGCATTATTTACGCAGGCCGGGCCGCCCAGCCGGTTCCAGGTGGACTCAACCAGGGCCCGCACGGATTCACGGCCCCGGCGATTGGCCGCTTCCAGCAGCAGTGGTGCAATTCTGTGCAGCCGCCGTCGCTTCGAACCACCGGGTGCGATGCTGGCAGCCAGGGCATCCAGGATGATGCTTTCGGCATCTCCGCCCGCCAGTTCATCGAGGTCGGACAGGTCCAGGCCGGTATACGGGGCGCGCAGGACGGCCAGCCACGCCAGCCTGTCGGCTGGCTGGGTCAGCGCGAGTGTCAGTGAGACCAGGTCCTGGACCAGGGGTGATTCGGCCAGGGGGTTGAACTTGATGGCCTGGTAGCGGAAGCGGGAATCGTCCTCTTTCAGGCGGTCGAGCAGGGCCAGGATTTCGGCGGCATGATTTCGCGACCGCACCAGGATGGCTACGGGCTGATCCGGGTCACATTGCCTGATCACCGCGATGACTCGCCGAGCCTCATCCTCGTCATCGCGTTGCGGCGAGATTTGAGTGATTATGGCCCCATCCCCCGGAGCATCAGGCCGGGTGCAGGATTCGCTATAGTGCACGGCGTCCTGCAACGGATCGCTGTGTTGCGGCATCACGTCGGGGAAAACCCGGTTCAGCCAGGTCACGATGGGTTCTGTAGAGCGGAAATTGACCTGCAGTTGCAGTGGCTGAAGGTTGATGTGGCGGAGCAGTCGTCCCTCAAAGGCCTTGATGAACAGGCTCACTTCCGCCTTGCGGAAGCGATAAATGGATTGCATCGGATCGCCTACCAGGAACAGGGTGCGCCCATCGCCTTCGCTCCAGCCGGCAGTGAGCCTTTGCAGCAGGCGGATCTGGCTGAGCGAGGTGTCCTGGAATTCATCCACCAGCAGGTGCTCAATGCGATAGTCCATGCGCAGGGCGAGGTTGGTGGGCGCACCGTCTTCTCCCAGCGCCTGGATGGCGCGCGAGGCGATTTCACTGAAATCAGCTTCACCGGTCTCGGACATCACCACCTTCCATTCCTGGAAGGCCCTGATCAGGATCCGCATCAGGGATTCAAGCGATTCCCAGGCCTCGTCGTCATAATCGGGTTTGGGCAGTTTGCGGATGGTGTTGAACTGGTCGAGCAGGGCGTCATTGTCACGCAGCGAATCGAGCAGTTCCCTGAACCCGTCCTTCCATTCTTTGCGCAGAGTTTTTTCTTCACCCTTGGCATTCGAAGGAGCCGGGAAACCCAGGCTTGCGGTTGGGTTGGCCCACCAGTTGCCACTTTTGGTGAGCAGGTAGCTGATCATTGTTATCCAGTGCTCAAGCGCGCCGGCTGTGATGGGCAGATTCAGGAAATCGCAATCAAAACCACCACAGGCTTCCAGCAGCGCTTTCACTTCGGTTCCATCCGCAGGTAAATTGGCGAGTGCATAATTGAGATAACGGGGCAATTCAGCGAGCAAATAATCGGGCAGGCTCTCGCGGGCTGAGCGCAGTTCCGCCGCGATCAGCAAGCACAGTGATTCTTCCAGGCCGTGGCGGTCAAAGCCATCCTCTGTCTGGATAGCCAGCAGGTGACCGATCCACTGTTCACGGTGCCCAAGCATGCTGGTGAGCAATGCCACCAGGCGGTCGTACTGGTTGTCATAGCGGTCCAGCACCCGGATTACGTCCGCCTGCAGTGGATCATTGTCGTCTTCGATAGCCGCCAGGGTGCGTGCAGCCGCGGTATGGTACAGGGACTTGGCATCTTCGGTAATCTGCTGGCCGCCACCGAGGCCGGAAAGAACCGGTAGCTGGCGCGCGAGTTCGCTGCACAGGCTGTCGATGGTGCGGATGCGTAGACGGCTGGGTTGTTCGAGCAGGTTCCAGCCCCGGTTTTTGTTATTTTGCAACACCGCCAGAGCCAGTTCGCGGCTGACTTGTTCGTGGGGCTCGAGTGGATTTTCCGGTTCTGCCACCGCTTCGCGCAGGCAGTTAACCAGGCGGTGGCTCATTTCGGCGGCAGCCTTGCGCGTGAACGTGATCGCGATGACTTCCTCGGGATTTTCCACCATCGCAAGCAGGCCCAGCATACGCTGGGTCAGCAGTTCGGTTTTTCCGGACCCGGCGGGCGCCTGGACGATCCATGAGCGGCTCGGGTCGCGGCTCATTTCCCGTTCCCGCCAGTCGATTGGGCGGCTCATGTTGAGACCTCCCCGCAGCCGAGTTTCTGAAACTGCTCCAGTTCACCAATGCGGCACAGTGACTGCAGTTCACAGTAGCTGTTGTTACAGGTTTTGCGGCCATCTTTAGGGTCGATAGCCGCCTCACCGGCCAGGAATTCCGCCATCAGGCGGTGCAGGATCCGGCGCCAGTTTTTAATCGTCGCCGGCATATCCCGGCCAGCTTCGATGATCTGTTCGCTATGCCAGGAAGGCTTTGGCGGCAACCCCGGAAAGATGCCTTCCTGTGTCGCAACGCCACGGTAGAGGCACTCGTCATCGCGGATCACCGCAAAGGCGACCGCAGCCGGCGTGGTGTCGGCACTGATGGAATACAGGGGTAGTTGTGGATCTTCAGGCCGGTCTCCAAACCACTTTTTAGGATCGACCCGGCCGGTCTTGTAGTCGATGATCACCTCAAGGCCTGACGGTAGCCGGTCGATGCGGTCGATAACCAGGCGAATGGTCTGGCCTTCGATATCCTGCAGGATTTCCTTCTCAAAACCCACGACTTCGAACGGATCCCGGGTTTTTTCCAGCTCCAGGTAAGTTGCCGCCAGCCGTGCCAGGCGGTCGCCTTCCACATCCCTGAATTCCGGCCGGTAGTTAAGGCCGCGTTCCTCGTTGACTGCGTAGTCCACATGCGTGCGGATCCTGGCTTCGAGGCTTTCTTCATCAAGTAGTAACAGGGCTTCCCGGGTGCGTGTTTCTTTCCAGAAATGCTCCAATACCGTGTGCAACAAACTGCCGGGCAGCATCGGGCTGATGCCGTCCACCGGGGTTTCCAGGCCATCGGCGCCCAGGCGGTTGCTGGCGAAGGCGCGGAACGGGCACAGCGCCTGGTGTTTGAGGATGGAACTGCCGCCCCGGGCGGTACCCCGCCGGAGCGGCCCCGGCATCAGCAGCGGATCGATCCGGGGCTGGTCCGCCCCGTGGATGATGGCCTGCCAGCCTTCTCCGGTCCATCCGGGTACATCATCGACCGATTTAATATGCTCGTCTTTGAGCAGGGGACTGGGCAGTACGGTTTCGCCGTCGATTTGGCCGGGAAAACTGAAGACACAGTCATCAGCAGTTTCCAGCAGGCGCCGGGTGATGGAGCGGGCCACATCGAGTTCCCGCTGAGGACTGGATTGAGGCAACTGCGCCTTTTGCTGTAGCTGGCTGGGAATGAAGGGATTGGGCTGTGCGGCCGGGGGCCAGTTGTCGTTGTGCAGGCCCAGCACCCACAGGTGGTCGAAACGCAGGCCACTGACCTCGTACAGGCCCAGCACCTGGATATTGGCCGGCGGCGTACGTGGCTGGAAAACCCGCTCCCGGCAAATCTGGCGGAGTTGACTGATCGCCGCTTTGCGGCCCAGCCTGGTCAGCGTGGGATCCAGCGAGGCAAGCTCGCGTAATCCGTCCTGCCAGGCCTGGAATGCCTGCCAGTTTTCACTTTGTTCTAAAGCCCCGGTATGGCTATCTGTTTCGCTGCCCAGCGGCCAGCCCAGGTTGGATAGCAATCGAACGAACGCCTCCGCCCAGGCCGAGGGTGGGCGTTTACCCCTGCTATCGCGTTCAAACTGCGCCAGCGTGTTGATCACGGAAACCATCAGCGGGCTGTTCCACGCCCGCGGCACGCGCTGGTCCGGCGGCAGTTCCTGGTGGTTGCGATCGTATTTTCTGATCTCACTGGCTCGAAACCAGACTTCGCTCAACTTTAGCTGGCGGGGGTAATGGTCGCGCAGACATTTTTCCAGCGGGGCGCGATTGTTGCGTTCACAAGTGCCCCGCTGATCCAGCGCAATGCGCGGCCGATATCCTGGATATCGATGCGGCGATCCAGCAGCCGCAGCAGATCGAACGCAGTCTCGATCATCGGAACCCGCGCCAGCGGCATACCCATGGATGTGTTCCAGGGTTTTGCGTTCCCTTCGGTACCGTTGCTGCAGGGAGTCAAGATTTCTCACAGGTGGCGTTCGAATTCCTGTCGCCGCGCCTGTAGATCAGGCACCACCACCGCAATGCGCGAACCGGGTTCTTGCTCAAACCCGTAACCAACCCAGCGCGCCATTTTTTGCAGTTCATCTTTGCTGCTGAGGCTTTGCCACAAGGCTGTGCCGGATTCAGCGGGTGTGATCACCAGTTGGCTAACGGAATTGCCGGTTTCCCTCAATGCCTCAAGCAATTCCAGTTGCCCTGGATTGAACTCATCAAACCCGAGCAGGCCGAGATCAGCCGAAAGCACCATTTGTGCGTCCTGCAAGGCGCGGCTCAATAGCGCCGACCTGTCTTCCGGCGCAATCCAGCGGTTGCGCTGGCAAAGCGCTTCGAAAGCACGGTTCCAGTGGTAAAAGGCGGTGGTGTTTTCATTTTCATCACCCAGCCAGGCCGGGTGATTGGGGTCCAGCCGCCAGTCAACAAGCAGCCTGCGGGTGTCTCTCAGGTGCGTGGCCAGGGACTCGGGCCGCAGCAGTTGCCGGGCGCGCGGATCGTCCCGCAATACGCTCTCCCACACGCGGATCAGCTGCTGATTCCCGGGTACAGCGTGGTCGGTCCCCTCTATCCCCTGCAGGCTGGCAGCTTCCCAGAGCTGGCCCAGCCAGACATTCCAGGAATGAATGGCAGGGCTTGGCCACTGGGTATCTCCCTGCTCGATGCGCCACTGGCTGTACCGGCTATTCAATACGCGGGCGAGGCGGCTGTTGCCGGTCACCAGGGTCAGGCCGGACGAAAGGCGGGCGAACAGGGACGCGTGATCAACGGTGGAAACTATCACGGGGATATTGCCCAGTGGGTCCATGACCAGGAACAGCAGGGTGGCGGCTGAAATTATTTCCATGACGGGTCGCTATAAATCTCTCAGGTTTTGAGAAAGCACACAGTATGATATCCCCATGATAGTTTCCACCGTTGATTACGCGTCCCTGTTCGCCCGTCTTTCATCCGGCCTGACCCTGGTGACCGGTAACAGTCGCCTCGCCCGCGTATTGAATAGCCGGTACAGCCAGTGGCGCATCGAGCAGGGAGATACCCAGTGGCCAAGCCCTGCC
>PVMK01120012.1_pt1 | contig 24400 bp, 21 predicted proteins | sample 1853481 | NCBI WGS metagenome assembly PVMK01 (sample SAMN08533507, study PRJNA380276) | Marine sediment metagenome, whole genome shotgun sequencing project.
TTCGTGCTAATGAACTGCCTCGCGGCAAGCCACGAGGTATCTGAAAGTTGATTGTACCGATTTTACCGCAGCAAGCTGCGGGGAATTAAACCCAATAGAGATTAAATCGATTGTCCGCTTTCAAATAGCGTTTAAGTATCACAACGTTTAACCTACTTATTTGATTACATATATATAGCAGGTACCTGGCCGCCACACAAGAAAAGGCAGCTATCAACACCAACAATGCCTCTATGAAAAGCAACAAATTCTGGTGGCGGCATCATTATTTATCCTTGCAAATCTCTAAAAATGGATAAAGGCGTTTCGCACATTCCAAGCATAAACTATGACTAAATTCAGCTTCAGAATGTTTTCGGATATAACTTTCAATTTGATTCCAATAGCCTTTATCATCTCGAATCTTCTTGCAACTAGCGCAAATAGGCAGCAGCCCACTCAACATTTTTACTTTCGCAAGTGAATCTTGAAGCATGTTTCTTTCCAGCAACAGAGCATCCTCAGCACGCTTGCGCTCGGTAATGTCATGAATGATTGAATACAGAAGTTTTTTACCATATACAGTAATGGGACCGCTGTAAACTTCAACATCTCGGATTTTCCCACTTGACAAACGGTGACGAAAGTAAAATTGTCGGCGTTTTTCCTTCTTTGCTCGCTCCATTTCCTGGAACACTTGTTCGTTTGTGAGTATATTTATGTCGGTAATTTTTTTGCCGGTAAACTCTTCATGACTCCAACCATAAAAGGCGATTGCTGCTGGATTGACATCTACTACATCCGCATTGTCAGGATCAATCAGGAGCATTATGGCGTGGTTGTTTTTAAAAAGACTCCTATATCGCTCTTCACTCTCCCTAAGCTTCTTTTCAGCCAGTTTGGGCAATGTAATGTCTAATACGATGCCTTGATAGTGTGTAATCTTTCCTTTTTCGTCTCTTCGGATGAATGTACGATCATCAACCCATCTTATTTTACCGTCTTTGGTAACAATACGATATGGTTCATGACTAAATCTTTTCCGTTCTTTCCCAATACTAGAATTGGCAACCTCTCCTACTACTCGTTCCAAGTCGTCGGGGTGAACAACTTTTGCAAAAGACACCCTACCTGAAACAAAATCGGTCGCTGAATAACCAAATAAGTTGATCACATTTTCTGAAACAAAATCTACAGGCCATCCCTCTATGTTTTTCCAAAGGAACGTAACTACAGGGCTTCTGTTGATAATATCGTAAGCTTCTCTCAGACGCTTTTCGGTTTTAATGCGCCCTGTGATGTCTTCACCTGAACTGAGAATCCCGACCGTTTTGCCCTCAGGATCTTTAAGAATCGTATTGTGCCATGCAATGATACACTCCTCGCCATCTTTTTTCAGGATAGGATTTTCATAGTATTCGACAGGTTCAATCTCACCTTTCATCAATTGTTGATACACATCTAAAACATCTTTCTGATATCCATGAGGAAGGCAGGTCTTAAACCAGTTTTTTCCAAGAAGTTCTTCACGTCGATACCCCAGCGTTTCCAGGCCGTATTCGTTGATTAATGTAATTTTCCCCTCAAAGTCTAAGGCGATATATATGACCCCGGCTATGGCAAGAAACTGCTCATTTTGGTGCTTACTTTCTATGAGTGCCTTCTCTGCCTGTCTACGCTTTTCTATTTCATGCTCTAATTCCTTGATCCTTTGCTGCAGCTTTTCATAGGTTGGCATTTTTGCCATCAGAATATCCTTTGAAAGTCATAAAGACAATTCATCTAAAAAGAGAGGCGGATGAAAAATCAATTTCTTGATTGTTTGGTTTGTAGTCCTTTAGTGAAGTAGATTGAGCATAAGATAGCATGAAAGGGATAATCTGGAATTCGTTTCAAGTCTTTCTTGCAATTTTTGGATTCAGTTCTTCTCTCAGCCAGTCGGCAAAGAGGTTGATGCCCACAACTAAAAGAATCAAAGCGGCGCCGGGAAAGACGATCATCCACCACATGCCGACGTAGATATAATTCTTTCCAATGGAAATCATCATACCCAGAGACGGTTTGGTCAGCGGCACTCCGACGCCGAGAAAGCTCAGGGTGGCTTCGAGCATAATAACCACAGCCAGATCAACGGCCACCACGACAAAAATCGGCGGAATGGCATTGGGGAGAATATGACGGAAGAGGAGCCTGAAATCGCTCGCACCGGTTGCTTTGGCCGCCATAATATAGGCTTCCTCTTTCACTTCCAAAACACTGCCGCGCATGGTTCTGGCATAACGAACCCAATCGGCAATGCAGATCGCAATGATGACGACCAACACACTGCCCCGCCCGAAAATACCAAGGAACAAAAATGCCATCAACGTCGTCGAAAATGAAAAAAACGTATCCGCTAAACGCATCGTCACGGCGTCAATCCATTTGCCGTAATAGCCGGCAAGCAAACCCATGAGAATGCCGAAGGTCCCGGCAATCAGCACAACGCCAAACGCCACGATGAGCGACGTTCTACAGCCGTAGATAATCGTACTTAGTATATCACGACCCTGATCATCGGTTCCCAGAATAAAAGGGGCTGTGCCGCCTTCCTTCCAGATTGGCGGTGTCAGGAAATAATCGAGCGTCAGCTTTTCTAAATCATAGGGATCCTGGGGCGTGATCCAGGGAGCCAGAACAGCCGCCAGAATAAAAATACAGAGGATAATGCTTCCGGCGATGGCGGAGGGATCATGCAGGTAGCTGTGCAAAAGCTTTGATTTTAAAGGTCGTTTACTCATATCGAATTTTCGGATTAATCAAGCCGTATAAAATGTCAACGATTATGTTCACTATCAGGATAATCAATGCCGCCATCATAATATAGGTGACAATCACCGGTTGATCATTTTCATACATTGACGTCAGCAACAGGTTCCCCATACCCGGCCACTGGAAGATCGTCTCGGTGACAATCGAGAAGGCAATCAGCTCACCAAATTGCAGACCGGTAATGGTGATCACCGGTATCATGACATTTCTAAGGGCGTGTTTAAAAATAACCTTGAAGGGTGACAGCCCTTTGGCCCAGGCGGTTTTGATATATTCTTCGGTCAAGACCTCGCGCATGCCCGCCCTCGTTAGCCGCAGCAAAACTGCCAATTGGTACATCGCAAGGGTCAGTGCCGGCAGAATCATGTGTTTGATACCGTCAACTGTCAGAAGTCCGGTGCGCCAGGAACCGATCTGGATCGTTTTGCCGCGGCCAAAGGGCGGCAGTATGCCCAGATAAACGGCAAACACCATGATCAGTAATATTCCCATCAGAAAAGTCGGGATCGAAATCCCGCCCAGAGAGGCTGCCATTATGAAACGGTTCCGCAAAACATAGGGTTTTAAAGATACTAAAACACCGAGTCCCACACCGACACAAAAGGCCATGACCAGGGCAAGGGTAACAAGCTCAAAAGTGGCCGGGAATCGTTCCAGAATCAGCCCCAGAGCCGGGACCCTGGTCACATAGGATTTGCCGAAATTTCCGTGGGCGGCATTCCAGAGGAATTTGACGTATTGGATGTAAACCGGTTTATCCAGCCCGAAATTTTGACGCACCTCTTCCATTTCCTGAAAGGTTGCATAGCGCCCCGCCAGTGTTACCACCGGATCGCCCATGAAACGAAAAATGACAAAGCAGATCATGGAAGCAACGAGCAGGACGATAAGGCCCTGTAGTAGTCTGCGTACAATGTAAGTGAGCATAGAAGAAAGTGCCTCAATCCAGGTTAGGCCCTTAGTGGCCTTTATCTATCAATATGTTGTAAAAGGCTTAAGGTGTTCCGTCGAAGGCGGATCAGCCCTGCCGCAGGACAAAAAAACGGCCAGTTTAATCAGAAAAAAACATTTTTGTAGTAAATGATGTTTATATGAGGTTTCAAGATTTAGCACCTCAACTTCCTGACACCCGAAACCTATAATCACCGTGTATGCTGCTTTGCATTTTGTAGGTTGGGTTGAGCATCCCCTAGGCTTTGTTGGGTTTCGTTTCACTCAACCCAACCTACATTTTATCAGTTCGATTACGCAATGCGAAACCCAACAACGGCCGATCTTGGAACCCAGCCCTTGTGAATATTGTGGCAAAACATTATCGCCACCAAGACACTAAGACACAAAAAGGATTTCTAACAGACGCTGTCCCTTCGTGTCTTTGTGCCTTTGTGGCAACTTTTCCGGCTCGTCCGGGTTAAGCTTTATTGTTTTGATATTTCCTTATAGACCACCCAGCGATCCGGACGGGGGTTGAACTTAATTCCTTTTCCTTTCTGGGTCGCATAAAGGTCTTCCTGGTAGTGTAAAGGAATCCAGACAATCTTATCAACCATGGCCATCTTGTTGAGCTGCTGCAGCACCTTACCACGCTCCTGGGGATCCAGGATATCAGCGGTAGATTGCAGCAGCTTGTCAATTTCAGGATCACTGAAAGCGGTCCCGTTGAAGGTACCGTGTCCGGATGCTTTGTCCCGGGTATGGGCCAGCTTAAAATAGGTACGGCCCATGTCGAAGGTGCCGTCAAACCAGCCGATCAAATAAAAATCAAGTTTCCCCTCGTTTACCTCGGGAAAGAAGATTGATTTGGGTTTGACATCCAGAGTGACTTTGATTCCTATCTTGGCCAGGTATTTCGCCACCGCTTCTGCAATTTTTGAATCCTGGACATAGCGATCATTTGGACCCGTCAGGGTGATTTCAAACCCATCTGCATAGCCAGCTTCCTTTAACAGCGCTTTGGCCTTTTCCAGGTCATAGGGCAGCCTCTTGATATCTGCATTATAGCCGATGGTGGGGGTATCCGGAATCTGTGCTGCAGGGGAAGCATGCCCCCGCATAATTTTTTGGATAATTTCATCCTCGTTGATGGCCATGTACATGGCCTTGCGCACCCGGATATCGGCCGTGGGCGAACCCGGTTTATTCCCCAATGCCAGAAAAATCGAGCGCCGGGCCGGACGGCTGACCACTTCCAGCTTGGGGTTGTTGAGAATTTTATCATACAGTTCGACGGGAACACCGGATACAATATCGACCTGCCCGGAAACCAGAGCGGCAAACCGGGTAGACGCTTCTGTAATTGGCCGAATCTCTACATTTTTAATCGGTGCCGCACCTTCCCAGTAATCGGCAAAAGCTTCCGCTCGCACATAAGAGCCTTTGACCCATTCCACCATTTTATAGGCTCCGGTACCGATGGGTTTGACCATTACATCGCCCGGGTCCCTGGACTCGGTGGATTCCTTATCCATCATAAAGATCTGGTGCATGTTATTGGCAAACCAGGGATTGGGTGTCTTGGTTTTAATCACCACGGTGTAATCATCGAGGATATCAATGGAATCAATGGATTTGCCGGTGTTGATGAATTCGGAAACATCCGGATTGCTGAGACGTTCGAAAGAAAATTTGACGTCTGCGGCGTTAAAGGGATTTCCGTTTTGAAATTTCACTCCTTTACGCAAATAGAATTTCCAAGTCAGCGCGTCCAGGCGTTCGTACCGCAAAGCCAGAGCCGGGGACAGGGTGCCGTCAGGTCCTGAGCGCTGAAGCAGGCCGTCAAAGAAATTGGCCATAAACTGAAGCCCGCTGTCGGCGTCATCGCCATGGGGGTTCATCATCCTGGGGGAGACATCCAGACCGATAACGATGGACGAATCTGCCAAAGCCTGACCCATTGTGCCAAACAGGATCAAGGTAAGTAAGACGGTTAGTGACAAAAGAACATTCTTTTTCATTTTTTCCTCCTTTATGTTGATGTGCGTTAAAGTTTAATCGCGGCTTGAAAGCCGCTCCTACAGGGGTAACATCAATCCTTAAAGACATTGAACTCCAACCTACGGACCCCCAATTCCGAATTTCCACTTCCCTCCGGGGCGTAGGCCCCTTATTGCCCCTACGGGCCGGTGGCCGCATTCCCACTTCCCAATACCCACTACCCATTACCCAATTCCCAATACCCATTACCCAATTCCCACTACCCAATACCCATTACCCACTACCCAATTCCGAATTTCCACTTCCGCATTCCGCATTCCCACTTCCGCATTCCAAATTCCTCCTCAATAAAGATAACACGCTACATAATGATCACCTCCCAGGTCTTTGAGTATGGGTGGTTTTTTATCGCACACTTCCATCCGGTGGGCACACCTGGGATGAAAGGTGCAGCCGGACGGAGGATTGATCGGACTGGGAACATCGCCTTTGAGCACAATTCTTTTTTTGTCGGCTTTGGGATCCGGAACCGGAATGGCCGAAAGCAGCGCCTGGGTGTACGGATGTTTCGGGCTGGTATAGACTGCTTTGTAAGAACCCATTTCCATGATTTTGCCAAGGTACATCACGGCAATCCGATCGCAGATATGCTCCACCACCGCCAGGTCGTGGGCGATGATGATGTAAGAAAGCTGAAACTCCTTTTGCAGATCGATGAGAAGATTAATTATCTGGGCCTGAATGGAAACATCCAGCGCGGAAACCGGTTCATCTCCGATGATGACCTGAGGGTCTATCGTCAGCGCGCGGGCGATGCCGATTCTCTGCCGTTGCCCGCCGCTGAATTCGTGGGGATACCGCCTCCCCTGTTCGGGGGTCAGCCCGACTTTTTCCAGCAAATAGGCAATCCGTTCCTCTCGCTCGGCGCCTTTGAAAACACCGTGGATCGCCATGGGGTCGCTGAGAATCTGATTGACCGTCATCCTGGGATTAAGTGATGAGTACGGGTCCTGAAAAATGATCTGAATATCCTTCTTCAAGGATCGTAACTGTGGTTTTGTCATTTGGGCGATGTCCGCCCCCCGGAATGTGACCTTGCCGTCGGTGGGCTCAATCAGCCTCAAGACGGCAAAACCGGTGGTGGTTTTACCGCAGCCGCTCTCCCCCACCAATCCCATGGTTTCACCTTTTTTTAACGAAAAAGACACGCCGTCAACGGCATAAACAAAACCAACGGTCCTGGATAAAAGGCCTTTTTTTATGGGAAAGTGGACTTTTAAATTATTTACCGTCAGCAAGTTCTCCAATACGACCTACTCCTGTATGCGTTCTCGGGCTCAAACGGTTCAGGGTTCAACGTTCCGGGTTGAAAAAGCGCACACAGCACATAGCACAGATTTCGTTGATTGGTTGTAAATACAGATCTCGTAAAACTCTGCTAATTAAGGGTGATGTATTGGACAATAACGCCGATTCCATTTAATAGTTACGGTTCAGAGGTTCAAAGTTCAAAGGTTGACAGTTTCATGATGTTTACCCAGTGAAATCAGTGGTATCTGAAAAATTCGCGAAGCGATTAACCCTGAACCTGGAACCGTGAACCTTTGAACCCAGACCGGACAAATGTCCAACCTTTAAATATAGTTGTATAATTTTAATGGGTTACATCAATATTTTATTAGTTGTTTTCGAGGTCTGAACCTTTGAACCCCTGAACGCTTGAACCCTGAACGGTCAAAAAAGATAACAACGCACGCGACGGGATTCGTCAATTCGGATCAACTCGGGAACACTCTGATTACATATTTCCATTGTGTGGGCGCATCTGGGCGAAAAGCTGCACCCGGCCGGCAAATCATAAAGGCTGGGGACAATTCCGGATATTTCCTGCAGCCGCTGACGGCCATGTTTGGCTCTTTCTCCGAGTTTGGGAATTGATTTGAGCAGCCCCCGGGTATACGGGTGTTTAGGGTCTTCAAAAATGGCATCGGTGGGCCCCTCTTCCACCACTTTTCCCGCATACATCACGACGATCCGCTTGGCAATTTCGGCAATCACTCCCAAGTCATGGGTAATCATCATTATCGCTGTATCATAATCTTCCTTAAGCTGCATCATCAGCTCGAGGATCTGTGCCTGGATGGTGACATCCAGGGCCGTGGTAGGCTCATCCGCAATCAATATCTCCGGGTTGCAGGCCAGGGCCATGGCGATCATGGCCCGCTGTCGCATCCCGCCGGAAAGCTGATGGGGGTATTCATCCACTCTTTTTTCCGGAGCGGGGATCTGGACCTTTTGAAGCATTTCAATGGATCGCTGCCAACTCTCACGTTTGGAACGATGCTCATGCAGCTGAAACATCTCGGAAATCTGATTGCCGATGGTATACACGGGGTTAAGCGATGTCATCGGGTTCCTGAAAGATCATGGCAATTCGATTTCCCCGGATGGTTCGCATCTGTTCCATAGAAAGCGGGACGACATCAGTTCCGTCAAAAAGGATTTTACCGTGGACGATCCTGCCCGGCGGTTCCGGGATAAGACGCATGATGGATTGCGCGGTCACACTTTTGCCGCAGCCGGACTCTCCCACGACGCCGAGCACCTCCCCCTTGTCGATGAAAAAGGAAACATCATCCACCGCCCTGACGATACCCTCGAAGGTATTGAAATAGGTCTTGAGTTCCTCAATATGCAGCAGATGGCTGTCGTTGTTCATAGCGTTTCGGGTCAGGGCAATTCGTTCGAATTGAGATATAGCGCCACACGGTTAGTCAAATTATGAGCTAAACCAATAGTCAGATACCTTTGCCGGTGTCAATAGTAAATTCAGGCCGGCCTTGGGGCGGATCAAGCTAAGTATCTGAAAATATATTCAATAGGGTAAAACTTCAGAAAATAATCGCCCTCCCTCGTGGTGATCATTTACTTTTTAAATAGGGATCTTATCTTACCTGTGTTGAGCGGTTCAACGGCCCTTAGGCCCTTAGCGGGGTTTATCTGACAACATGTTGTAAGAGATTGAGGTTTCAGGTGTCAGGTTTCAGCAATTAAAAAATTTCAAATAACAAATAACAAATGGTTCGACAAGCTCACCACCACCCTGAGCCAGGTCGAAGGGCAAATCTCAATGACCGAAATTCAAAATTCCAAACAATTGGCTTTCGATCTTGTTTGAGATTTGGATATTGTAATTTGGAATTTATTTGGCCAATTTTAAGATCAGGTGGTGCTTGTAATTTGTTATTTCTCTCCGACCAGGCGGATCAATTGTAAAAAACGATCATAAAAATGACTGAGCGACCTGTCGGGTCGTAGCCGAAGGCGAAGCCTGAAGCGACATCCATAAATCGCTCAATCGTCAATTCCGGCTTTGCCGGATAGGTGGCCAATGGATTTTCTTTATATTTCTCCCGAGTTTCCTCCCAATTATGCTCATTTTATCGAGCATTTGCATTCACTGGGCGTTAGGGTCTGGGGATTGGGGGAGGCGGATTTTTATTTCATGCCCGCAAGCCTGCGCTCGGCTTTGACCTGGTATGTTCAGGTGGATTTGAATAACGCTGATGCGGTGCAACACGCGCTGGATGAACTATTGGTGCAAAAGAAGGCTTCCGGGCATACAGGAAATTTTGACCTGGTGGAATCCCACAATGAGCAGTGGCTGGCCCTGGAAGGTATGATCAATGAAAAATACGGCATTGACGGTATCAAGAAACAGGACCTGCCCAGGTTGAAAAAAAAAGCCGTCATGAAGCAGCTTTTTAAAGACTGCGGGCTGCCGGGCGCCAGGGGGGAGCGGATTGCGGACATCAACCGCGCGCTGGATCTGGCGGATACACTGGGATACCCTCTGATACTAAAACCGGATGAAGGAGTTGGGGCCGGCGGCATTTACAGGGTTGAAAATAAGGACCAGCTTAAATTGCATCTGTCCCATATCTCAGAAGATTATCTTATCGAGGAATTTATTGACGGCGATATTGTCACCTATGACGGTTTGACCGATTACGACGGAAATGTTGTCTTTGAGAATTCATTGATTTACGGCGATGGGGTTCTCGAATACGTTCTGGGAAAAGACACTTTTTTTTATGTCAGCCGACACATTCCGGATAAACTGCGTGCAGCCGGTCAAAAGCTTGTGCCTCTTTTTGATATTCGCCGTAAATTTTTTCATTTTGAATTTTTTAAAATGGGTGAAAACTATATGCCCATCGAAATCAACTGCCGGCCGCCGGGCGGGTCGATACTGGACATGATGAATTACAGCATCGATGATGATTTGTATCGTGCCTACGCCCAAATGATTGCGAAGGGCAGGACGTCTGTACAGCCGCAAAAGAAATACTATTGCTGCTATATCGGGCGTAAGGATAAGCGTTACGTGCATAGCCATGATGAAATCCTGTCTACCTTTGGACACTGTCTGGTGGAACATGACCTGAACCCGTTTGTTTTCCAGCAAGCTATGGGAACCGAAAGATATATTTTTCGTTCGCCGAAGGAAGCGGATATATTTGATATGGCGGATTTTGTGTTAAAGATTTCGTGAAATGCTATAAAAAGTAGGTCTTTTTTTTTGAACATTATTTATGCCTATTAGCGCCAAATTTAGGGATTTAGGCATTGAGGAATTGAGGGATTAAAGGATTAAATCTATAATTTAAGGTAGACAGAATTCCTCCAATTCCCAAATTCCTCAATCCCTGAATTCCTGAATTAGACCCAGTGTCCAATTTTCATGCAATCCCTCGAAAATTAAGGAGTCACAGCTATTTTTCCAAGCTGAATGCCGAGGTCTGTTTTTAAGAAACGATGATTTCAATTATAGTAGGCGTTCACGGGTTCAAAGGTTCAGGGGTTCAAAGGTTCAGGGGTTCAAAGGTTGCATTCTCGTCCCTGGACCACATTTGGGATGCGTATTTACGCGAAAGGCGTAAGCTTCGTCAGGCCTAATCCAAAATGAGAATTTCGGATCTTTAATGCCTTTCTTTGTCCTTAACCCCCTGGCCCAGACCTGACTTTACGATGCTCAATTATTTAGATTCATATTTGGGAACCTGACACGGACCGTATTATGATCTTATAAGTCGCACTCTCCGAGGCGTAGGCTGGAAGCGTAAGCTACGAGCCGGAGGCCAGGGCGGGCTGAACGTTGAACCCTGAACCTGTGAACGGTTATCTTATCTAATTAAATTTCCCCGATAACCATAATAAAGGAACCATTCATGAACGTTGTATTTCTGTCTCCCCATTTCCCCCCCCACTACTCCCGGTTCTGCCTGAACCTGAAAGCGGCCGGAGCCAATGTGTTGGGTGTTGGTGACGAACCATACGATAATTTATCTCAGGATGTTCGTAGCGCACTGACCGAATATTATCAGGTCGATGATATGCACAACTATGATGCCCTGGTGCGGGCCTGCGGCTTTTTCACCCACCGCTACGGGAAAATCGACCGTCTTGACTCCCTCAATGAATACTGGTTGAGCACCGAGGCCCGTTTGCGGGATGATTTTAATATATTCGGTGTCCGCGGCAGCGAAATTGATTTCATTCGCCGCAAATCCTGTATGAAGGCCAAATTTCGCGAGGCCGGCGTATCGGTGGCCCGGGGACAGGTAGTCCGGACCATAGAGGATGCACGCTCCCTGATTGGTGAAACCGGTTATCCGGTAATTGCCAAACCGGATGACGGGGTGGGCGCTATCGCCACCTATCGGCTCAATGGCAACCAGGATCTCGATGCCTTTTTCGAAACCAAGCCCGACACCGACTACATTATGGAAGAATTCATAGCCGGTACCATTTATTCCTTTGACGGACTGGCGGACCGCAACGGCAAACCCCTATTTTACACGGCCCACACGTTCAGCCAGGGCATCATGGAAACCGTCAACGAAGCACGTCACATATACTACTACTCGTTGCGCGATATTCCCGCCACGCTGGAAAAGATCGGCCGCGAATGCCTCCGTACTTTTAATGTGAAGGAGCGGTTTTTTCACATCGAATTCTTCAAAACGGCCGTCGACCAATATGTGTCCCTGGAAGTCAATATGCGGCCACCGGGCGGTTATACCACCGATATGTTTAACTACGCCTGTGATATTGACATCTACCGGACCTGGGCCGATCTGCTGGTCCACAATCGGACGGATTTGAATTATAAGCGGGACTACCATTGCTGTTATGCCAGCCGCAAGCACAACCAGCGCTATACTTACAGCCATGAGGACATCCTGTCGCACTATGGCGCATTTATGGTCCAGATCGAAAGCGTTCCCGGGGTATTCAGCAGCGCCCTGGGCGATATCGGCTATATTTTCAGATCTAAAAACCTGGATGAAATATTAAAAATTGTAAGATTTATCCACCAAACAGAGGATTAATATCGAATAGATACAATATCCGTCATACCCGCGAAGGCGGGTATCCAGGCAGCTAAGTGACTTTTTTCGATTCCATCAACATTGAATTTTGAGATTTTTTTGTAATTTGGTGCTTGAGGTTTGAAATTTCCGCAGTTTCAAAACTTTTTTCGGACTCTATGGTCTGCATGAGCTGGAAGCCAGCACTCTCTCAGAACCGTAGAATCCGCGAACCGAAGGCTCTCCGAGGCCGCTTCCAGCCCTTAGGCTTCCAGGCCGTGGGGGTAGGCTACGAGCCGGAGGCCGAATCCGTTGTATGAATCAGGATATGGCAAAGTCAAAGTGGGGCTGACCCCCCTGGCTCGCCATACGCAAGGTGTTTAAATCGTCCTCCTCGTCGTGCTCGTCCTCGTAATCGAAAACTATAGCTGGCGAAACTCTTTGCCAAACGGATCGAGGACGAGGACGAGAACGAACCGAAGGATGAGCTAAGTCCGCACCCCGCAGCTCTCGTATGAAATGTATAGTTTCTTTTTCGATTTGATCGGCCGTTTTTTTGGCCGGCGGCGGGGCTGACACCCGAAACCTGACACCTTATCTGTTCTGAACCTTGAACCTTGAACCTCTTGTATGAAACTAGGCCAAAATGGTACGGTTTATTGATGATTAAACCGGCCGCTTCGATGGCCGGGCCTGGATTAAACAGCAAACAGATTGAACGTCGAACATCGAACGTCCAACATCGAACGTCGAATATTGATGACGCTACGCTTTATCTAATTTAAAAACAAGCGAATCACGCTGAAGACGTGATCTAAAGACCGCAGCTTGCAACGAGCCCTTCGGCAAGCTCAGGGCTTGAGCACGTCGAAAGCAGCCGAATCGAATTTCGAAGGGAAGCTTCGCTCTTGCAGCGCTTCCAGCCCGTAGGCTTCTAGCTCGTAGGCTTACAGGCCGGAGGCGCAGGCGCTTGCGCCGGGTGTTGCTCAGTTCTTTTAATAAAATTGACAGAATTCATTATTCGATGTTGGACGTTCAATGTTCGATGTTCGACGTTCATCAGTTTCTTTTTCGATTTGACTGGCCACTTTTCAGGCCAGCGGCGGCGCTCAACCCTTGAACCCATGAACGCCTAAGAAAGGACATTCAGATGCACATTGAAGAACACCGATGGTGGAGCCACCACCTGAATCGCGATATGACGCTGAAGATCTATGGACATTGGGGGAAACCGTTTATCGTTTTTCCCTGCTCCCGGGGCCGCTATTTTGACTATGAGGGCATGGGAATGATCGACGCCATTGCCGGTTTTATCAACGCCGGCAAAATCAAGCTGTTTTGTGTGGACAGTTTCGATGAAGGGTCCTGGTACAATTATGCTGTTTCTGCGCCGGATCGCAATGCCTTTCACGAAACCTACGACCGTTACATCGTGAAAGAGGTTATTCCGTTTATTCACCACCACTGCCAATCACCGCCGGAACGGGTGATGGCCACCGGCTGCAGCATGGGGGCTTACCATGCGGTAAATTTTTTTTTAAAGCATCCGGATGTCTTCGAAGGGACCATCGCCTTGAGCGGTCTCTACCGCCTGGACCGGCCCGAATTTCAACTGTCGGCTGCCGAATTGCCCGGCGTCTATTTCAACTCTCCCTTGAGCTATTTGCCCGGCATGGACGATCCGTGGTATCTGGATCTGTACCGCCGGAGTAAGATTATTGTGTGTGTGGGGCAAGGCGCCTGGGAGGATGAAGCCATTGAAGATACCCGTTCCCTGGATTTTCTGTTCAGGGAAAAATCCGTCCCGGCCTGGATCGACTACTGGGGCCATGATGTGAACCATGACTGGCCCTGGTGGTATAAACAGATGAATCATTTTCTGGGGTCCCTTTATAACTGAATCCATCCTTTTTTGCACTTGACACTCAAGGTAACTTTCTTTATGTTTCCTCAATTGATTTTAACTTTAGAAAAGGAGGAGGATTTCAATGCGTAAAAAAACATTGTTGATGGTATGGGTGCTGGTGATGTCGGTTGCAATAGCATTACCCGCCGGGGCTAAAACTCTTAGATTTGCCTTTCAAGGTGATATCCAATCAATGGACCCCTATAACTTGAACGAAACGTTTCATCTGGGATTTCATGGCAATGTCTACGAAGGATTGATCCGTCGCGGACCAGAGCTTACGATCGAACCGGCTCTGGCCGAACGTTGGGAAGTCATGGAACCCACCCGTTGGCGTTTTTATTTGCGCAAAGGTGTCAAATTTCACGACGGCACCCCGTTTACCGCCGATGATGTGGTATTTTCCGCCACCCGGGTGCGCCATCCCGATTCAGATTTAAGGGTCCGGCTGTCGGCCGACACCCAAGTCGTTAAAATCGATGACCATACGGTGGATTTTATCACCGATGCGCCCAATCCGATTCTGCACGTGGAATGGGCCACCTGGTACATCATGTCCAAAACCTGGACCGAAAAACACAACGCGGTCCTGCCGCAATCGGCCACCAAGGAAAAAGAGAATTATGCCACCCGCCATGCCAACGGCACCGGACCTTTTATACTGGTCAGCCAGCAGCCCGGCGTGAAAACCGTCTGTAAAGTCAATCCTAACTGGTGGGACAACAACAATAAAGTACAGCAACGTCACCGAAGTCATCTTCACCCAGATTGCCAATGACGCCACCCGGGTTGCGGCCCTGCTATCCGGCCAGGTCGATATGGCCTACCCGGTCCCGGTACAGGACATGAAGCGAGTCGACGGCAATGCCTCCACCCGCATGCTGGTTGGACCGGAATTGCGTACGATTTTTCTGGGAATGGATCAATACCGTGATGAACTGCTGTATTCCAATATCAAAGGCAAAAATCCGTTCAAGGACAAGAGAGTTCGCCAGGCCTTCTACCAGGCCATCGATATTGAAGCCATCAAAAAGAAGGTCATGCGCGGGTTGTCGGAGCCGTCTGCCATGATGATCGCACCGGGCGTGCACGGCGGCGGAAACCCGAAATTCAAACGACTGCCCTACGATCCGGCCGCCTCTAAAAAACTTCTGACCGAAGCCGGGTATCCGGACGGGTTTGAAGTCAGCATGGACTGCCCCAATAATCGCTACGTCAATGACGAGCAAATTTGTCTTGCCGCGGTATCCATGCTGGCCAAAGTGGGGATCAAAGTCAACCTGCTGGCCCAACCCAAGGCCAAATATTTCGCAAAAATTCTGGCACCCAAGCGCGATACCAGTTTCTACATGCTGGGCTGGACGCCGGGCAGCTTCGATTCCTACAATGTACTTAACTTTATACATCATTGCCCCGAAGAATCCGGGAAAAGGCAAGTTTAATATAGGTGGCTACTGCAACCCCGAAGTGGATAAGCTGACCACAAAAATTAATAGCGAAACCGATCAGGCCAAACGCGATGCGATGATTGAACAGGCCTGGGACGATGACCATCGAAGACGTTGCTTATGTGCCCCCTGCATCAACAGGCCCTGGCCTGGGGTGTCAGCAACAAAGTGCAGGTCAAACAACGTCCGGACAATCAGTTTAAATGGCGTCACGTAGTGATCGAGTAGCACATAGCAATTCAGCAAGCCCGGAATCCGGCCTGTTTGTGCCCGATTCCGGGCTTTTTTACTTGAGGATTGGTTGATTGGTTAATTAGTTGAATGGTTGATTAGGTAAATTATAGTCATAATTTCAGAATGTTACGATTGTTGAAACATGAAGCGTCCAATTATTTTGCAAATATGGGATAAATCCATATTTACAACTATTTAACCACTCAACGAGGTCTCAATATATCAACGAATCAATTAATAAGCGATTTTCTTACTAATCAACTATTTAACTACTCAACTATTCAACTAAATACAAAATGATCGCTTTAATCATCCGTCGCATATTCCAGTCCATTATCGTCATGCTCGCGGTCGCGCTGGTTGCATTCACGTTGTTTCGCTATGTGGGAGATCCGGTTTCCCAGATGGTGGGACAGGAAACCAGCATCGCCGACATGGAACGGATGCGGCAAGAACTGGGCCTGAACGACCCGGTCATTATCCAATTTGCCCGCTTTGCCTGGAACACGCTCCAGGGTAAATTTGGAATCTCCTACCGCCTCGGCCGCCCCGTCAACGAATTGTTTATCGAACGGCTCCCGGCCACCCTGGAATTGAGTTTGATTGCCGCCCTGTTTTCGTTAGTGGTCGGGATTCCTATGGGCGTATACACCGGTTTGTATCCGGACCGTATTCTGAGCAAAGTTTTCCAAGCGGTATCGCTCATCGGTATCTCGCTGCCGACTTTTTTAATCGGGATTTTGTTGATACTTTTTTTCGGGGTCCTCCTGGGGTGGCTGCCGACCTTCGGCCGGGGAGAGGTGATTCAGCTTGGCTGGTGGTCAACCGGACTGCTGACCACCAGTGGTTTGAAGGCTCTTATCATGCCGGCCTTTACCCTGGGCATGTTCCAGCTGACATTGATCATGCGATTGGTACGTTCCGAAATGATGGAGGTGCTGCGCACCGATTATATCAAATTTGCGCGGGCCCGCGGTTTGACTAACCGGGCGGTTAATTTCGGCCATGCCCTGAAAAACACATTGGTCCCGGTCATTACCATCACCGGGCTCCAAATCGGATCGATTATTGCCTTTGCTATCATCACTGAAACCGTTTTTCAATGGCCCGGCATGGGGTTGCTGTTTCTGCAGTCAATTGAATTTGCGGATATCCCGGTGATGTCCACTTATCTCATACTAATTGCCTTTTTCTTTGTGATAATCAATCTGATTGTCGACCTTCTGTATCACGTGGTGGACCCCCGGTTGAGATTTGATAAGGCCGTTGTGGCAGGTTAGGCCCTTATTGGGATTTTTCTGACAACATGTTGTCAAAAACTGATGTTATTATGCTGGAGAGACTCATCTCGCTGGGATATAGTCCTCGTTCTTGACTTCATTTCGTGTTTTCGTGATTAATCATTTTTGGTTCTCCGCTTCGGTGGATCCGGATTATGTATATGAAAAGTGCTGCGCGTATTCAGGATACCTATCATCGTTTTTTTGACAGTGACATCTGGCACAGTTTTAAAAAATCCAAAGTCACGGTAATCGCCGCCTGCGTGACCGCCGTAATACTGCTGGCCGCAATTGCGGCACCGCTCATCGCACCCCACACCCCTTTTGATCCGGCAACCATCGATCTGATGGACGCCTCCACACCGCCGGCCTGGTATGAAGATGGGACACGCAAATTTTTGCTGGGAACCGATGATCAGGGCAGGGATATTTTATCAACTATCCTGTATGGCTCCAGGATCTCTATTTTCGTGGGCTTTGCCTCCATGCTGCTGGCCATGACGATTGGCATCACCCTGGGTCTGATCTCCGGCTATATCGGCGGGACGGTCGAGGCCTTCATCATGAGAATTGCGGATGTGCAGATCAGTTTTCCTGCCATTCTCACTGCGATGTTGATATATGGGGTTGCCTTCAGTTTGTTTCCCAACGAACGGCAGGAGGATCTGGTCGTTTATGTGCTTGTCCTGGCGATTGGCCTCTCCAATTGGGTCAACTTTGCACGTACGGTTCGCGGCTCGACCCTGGTGGAAAAAAATAAAGAATACGTGCAGGCTGCACGGGTCATCGGCCGACGACGAGCCACCATCATGTTCCGTCATATCCTGCCCAATGTGATGGGACCGGTCCTGGTTATTGCAACCATCGGGTTGGCCATCGCAATTCTCACCGAAGCAACGTTATCTTTTCTCGGTGTCGGCATTCCACCGACGAAACCATCGCTGGGAACACTGATTCGCATCGGCCAGGACTTTCTGTTTGCCGGTGAATGGTGGATCGTGATTTTCCCGGGTATTGCTCTGGCGGTCCTGGTGCTTGCCGTCAACCTTCTCGGTGACTGGATGCGTGATGCGCTGAATCCGAAACTGAGATAATGATAACCGTTCCGGGTTCAGGGGTTCAAGGTTCCGGGTTTAAAGCAAAATAAGGCCGCATTAGGTTGGAGGAGCGCTGCACTTGAGATTGGAGGGGTTTGTGGTTTCAGGTGTAAGCGTGTCAGCGCCGCCGTTGGCCACCGAAAAGCCAGTCAAATCGAAAAAGAAACTATGTCCTTGGATAGTTTCATATGACGGGTTAACTAAAAAATGAACGTCGAACATCGAACATTGAACGTCCAACATCGAATAATGAATTCTGTCGATTTAAAAAAAAACTGAGCAAAGCGAAGGTACCCTTCGAAATTCTGCGGTTCGCTTGTTTTAAAATAGATAAAACGTAGCGTCATCAATATTGGACGTTCGATGTTCGACGTTCAATCTATTCACTGTTCCGGCCAGGCGGAGTTTGATACGAGCCCAGCCTCCGTCCTGAACACTGAAACCTTTGACCTTTAGGCTTTAACCCTGAACGCTGAACCGTGAACCTTTGAACCCTTTACTACTTTGAACCCTTTACTATAATGACCGAACCCCTACTAAAAATCGAGCATCTCAGAATCGAATTTAACACCCGCCGGGGCATCCTGGTGGCGGTTGATGATATATCGTTTGAAATCCTGCCCGGGGAGGTTTTTGGTATCGTGGGGGAATCCGGCGCGGGTAAATCCCTCACCGGCCAGGCCATCATCGGGCTGCTCGAGCCACCCGGTCGCATCGGTGCCGGACGGATCTCATTAAACGGTCATCGTATCGATCAGCTGCCGTACGATCAAATGCGTCGCATCCGCGGCAAAAAAATCGGCATGATATTCCAGGACCCGCTGACCAGCTTAAATCCTCTTTACACCATCGGGAAACAGCTGACAGAAACTATTTTAACCCATTCCAAAATGAACCTGAATCAGGCGCGCCAACATGCCATCGCACTATTGGATGAAGTCGGCATTCCGGCCGCCGAAAAACGTATTGACCACTACCCCCACCAGTTTTCCGGCGGGATGCGCCAGCGGGTGGTTATTGCCCTGGCCCTGTGTGTCAATCCCAGCCTCATCATCGCCGACGAGCCCACCACCGCATTGGATGTTTCCATCCAGGCCCAGATCATCAAACTGTTAAAGCGCCTTTGCACCGAATACAATACCGCCGTAATCCTGATTACCCATGACATGGGGGTTATCGCGGAAATCGCTGATCGGGTGGCGGTGATGTATGCCGGACGGCTGGCGGAGATCGGAAATGTACGCGCTGTCGTCAAAACCCCGCAACATCCTTATGCTCAAGGATTGATGGACTCCATTCCGTCTTTACATCATCAGGTCGAACAACTCACCCAGATTGACGGCGCCATGCCCCGGTTGACGGAAATCCCACCGGGCTGCGCCTTTCATCCACGCTGCCCGCACTGCTTTGATCGCTGCCGCAATCAACGTCCGGATTTGATGGACACCCAATCTTCAAAGGTCGCCTGCTGGCTTTATGATAACGAGATATGAAATGGACAAACAAGATCAACTGAAGATGAAAACACCCCCACTGCTGCGCGTCACCGGACTGAAACGCTATTTTGATATCTCCAAGCCGCTGCTAAATCGTCTGCTTGAACGCCAACCCCGACAGATCCTGAAAGCCGTCATCGGCATTGATTTTGAAATTTACAAAGGGCAGACCTTTGCGCTGGTGGGAGAGTCCGGCTGCGGTAAATCAACAGTGGCCAACCTGGTAGTGGGTCTCCACCTTCCAACGGCGGGGAAAATCGAGTTTGACGGCGTCGATATGGCATCGGTCACCAGCCGGGCCCAAATGGAGCTAATGCGCCGACGAATGGCCATGATTTTCCAGGATCCTTACGCCAGCTTAAACCCGCGCTGGCGCGTGGCCGCCATTGTCAGTGAGCCCATCCGAGCATTCGGTTTGCTGAAAGGAAAACAGACTATTTCCCGGCGCACCGGCGAATTGCTCACCCAGGTGGGCCTTTCGCCGGTTGACGGTGAAAAATACCCTCATGAATTTTCGGGAGGCCAACGCCAGCGCATTTCCATTGCCAGGGCGCTGGCCAGCGAGCCTGACTTTATTATCTGTGACGAACCAACGTCTGCGCTGGATGTCTCCGTACAAGCCCAGATATTGAATCTAATGAAGGGCCTGCAGAAAAAATTTAATTTATCCTTCCTTTTCATCTCACACGATCTGGCCGTGGTGCGCCACATGGCCGACCATGTTGGCGTAATGTATCTGGGCCGGCTCTGTGAAGTGGCACCGGTGGACATGATTTTCGACAATCCGCTTCATCCCTACACCCGGCTGCTGCTGGCCACCATCCCGGACGTGGAAATGACCGGCCGCCATACGGTACCGGTTGCCGGTGAAATCCCCAATCCCATTGACCCGCCCAGCGGCTGCGCCTTCCACCCGCGCTGTCCGCAAGTCTCGGCCCAATGCCGCAAGGTAATTCCGCAACTGACGACCCTGGTCAACGGTGTTCAAGTGGCGTGTCCAATAGTGATCGGGGAAGGGAACCGGTATCCCGAACCCGGACGAGCCGTAATTGACTATTGAATATTGAATATCAGAGGAAGGAATTCTAACGATTTTTATCAATTCAAAAGACAGAGCGTAGCGATTCCATATAGGTTTTTTCATCAGGTGTTTGTGCCATACGACTTGCTACCCTCTTTAATACCCTTTTTTAAGGGTATTACCCCTTTTCTCCCAAACCGCCCCGGGACCACGGCCCAGGCATTTCACAAAACCGGCCTTTTGTAAATTCCTTAGCACCTTTCGAATCATATCCCGGCTAACCCCCATGCATGCGCGTTCAAGTTCATAGAGGGTGAATGTTCCGGAGAATGCCTTAACCGCTGCCTCGACCTGCTCTGTTTTGGCTCCGCGGGGGCTTTTCATCTGATCGACACGATCTTCAAATTCGCGATAAGCGTTTTTGAGAATGGAAAGAATATAATTGATATAAGGCCATGGGTCATGCTTGCCTTCATGCCAGTCCTGCGAGCTTTGCTCAAGCGTCTCATAATAGCGTTCTTTGTTTTGTTCAATCAGTCTTTCCAGACTGATATAGCTGCCAACTTCAAGTCCTGAGTGGTAACAGGTCTGCAACAAAAGGAGCCGGGAGACGCGGCCATTTGCCATCGCGGAAGGGATGAATGCACAAAAAATCGAGATTCAAGGCAGCCAGGAGGAGAAAAGGGTGAGCCCATCGTTCTTGAAGCCCCCGTGACCAGAGTTCAATCATTTCGCTCATAGCTTGAGGGGTTTGATCTGCGGGAACAGTTGCAAAGCGCACCCGCTGGCGGCCATCAGGATATTTCTGGATGATGTCTATGTTCTTTTCCTTATATTTGCCCGCATCCCATATTTGCCCGCGCGAGAGTTCATGAAATTTCAGGATATATTCCTCTGAAACAGGAATTAGTCCGGCCTTTTCATGGACGAGTCGCAAGGCGTCACGGTAGCCTCGAACCTCCTCTTCATCACGGTTTTTCAAAAGGGTCTTTCCAAAAACAACGGTTCTGATCCGGGACTGGTCAATATTTATGCCTTCAATGCGGTTTGAAGAAACGGCGCTTTCAATTAAAGCATGTTCGCGCAGAATCCTGAGTTTTTGGGGTGATTGATGAGTGAACAATTCCTGCTTGCCCTGCGCTTTACTCAAATCGGCAATATACCAACTGGCGATTGTGGGGATCGTAGATGGCTCCGCAGAAAATTGTCGCAATGTCATCATAATGGTTTCTTTCCGCTTTTTAAGTCTGCAATCCAGCCAGGGAAATGATGCGGAGTGAGTAAATCAAAGGAATAATGCTGTTTCGCATCTAACCGATATCTGCTTTCAAGATCTGCTAAATTCAATACGCTTAATTTCTTGTTTACCCGTTCAAAGTGGGCCTTTGCATAGTCTTCTTTTGCAGGAGTTGCTTCATCCTGCTCTTCATCAGATTTGATCTCAACCACCTTGATGAGGGCTTCTACTCCTTCATCCTGAAGCTTTCTTAGCTTTTCAACATGATCTTGTTTTCCTTCACTCTCAAGCCTTGAGATGTACTCGTCAAGATCGATCTTTATGAAAAAATCGGGATTAAAACTTCGTCTGACCCTGTCCTTCCCGCCTTTCCAGTATTCATAATCAATGGAGTATAAATTCTTATCTGGCGATTTGATCCACGAATCTATGTAATCGGAGTCTTCTATCAGTCGAAAAACAAACTCTTTTTCCGGTGAATGGGAAACCAGAACAATATTTTGCGGGCTTTTCAGTTTTGATGTATTTACCACATAAGGCGGTCTTGTATCTCCCTTTACAAATGTCCGGATAATTTCATCTTTTCTCTCCACAAAATCTTCGGGTTTAAAAAGGGAAAGTTGTTGCTTATCTTCCGGTCGTCCCCTTAATTCGCAAATGTATTCCAATACGAATTTATTTGATTCTCCAACTTCGATTTCATAATCCTCGCTCAAGAATGCGGTTCTGTCCCTTTCAAGCTCGCTCACCCGGATGCCGGACCTGTCCATTTTTTCGGCAGTATCGACCGGAATCAAATCCCCTTCAATATTTTCAAAGACCCGCTTCTTTTTTCCCCGTGGCAAAAACTGGTTAAAATAATTATCAATCTGTTTTCTGTTCTCTTCCGAGAGCTTATCTCCCTTGATCCCGGCATCTTTCATGGCATCAAGAATAACCTGCATGATTTCATCCTCTTCAGGATAACGGTCATTTACAACCACGCTGCCAAAATCAAAATGCATTGCCTCAAACGTTCTATATTTAAAACGGTTAAAGATATCGTAAACAATCTGATCGACGGTATAAAAATTTCTTGCCAGCTCATACCGTTTTTCGTCTTTGGTCCTTATCACTTTAACGCCGAGTTTTTCCTCAAACGGCGTTAATATAAGTCTGCCGGGAGGCCCCTGATCTACACGGTCAGCCTTTTCAAAACGTATGTTGGGGATATAATTGAGGTTAAACAGAGTAAAATTATGCGCGCCTCTTCCCTGGTCCCTGTCAGTTAGAGGTGAAGAAGTAAGGTACATGTCGCTTTCGGTAACCGAATCAACCAGTTCTTTGATGTGATCGGCGAATTTATCATGGTTTGTAACAGTAAGAACAGGATAGTTTTGCTGAATGTGCGCATTGGTAACATCACGGGGTATGCGCATACCCCTGCCAAGCACCTGTGATATAAGAAGCTTGGAATTAAAGACCCTCTCTTCCATTGGAACAATCTGAAAAACATTATCCACGTCCCAGCCCTCTGAAAGCTTGTTGACCGCAAAAATAAACTCCACAGTCCCCCCGATCTTTTTCGGGTCTGTTTCTTCAATATTATCAAGCTCCTGTTTGTATTCCGATTTGGAAACCCTGCTTACAACACAAATCACTTTTTTACGCAGCACATCCATGATCTCGGAATCAGTTCCATGTATACCTTGATGCTTTTTCTCATATCGGGTTAGAAATGCAATGAATTCCTCACTTCTTTTAATCGCTTTTTGTCTTTTCGTCTTTTTTAACATTTAAGGATTGTCCCGCTATACCTCAATGATTTGAAGATCATAGCCGAAGCAGGGCCGGTTTTGATTATTTGTTTTGGTCTTTAAGAAAACCCTTACAAAGATCAGGCACTGGTGCGGCTAATTCTCGAAGACGTTTTTCATCCAACATAAATCCATAGCCATGCATGTGCATGTGGCGAAAAAGCAGCAATTCAAGAAGTCCTTCAAACTGCGCATCTGAAATAATACCATTCTCCCTTGATTTCATAAGTAAATTCTTATGCCAGTTCTCATCCTTTTGCAATATGACGCCCATATTTTGCAATTGGTAACGTATGATACCTTCGATACCGGTATATATATTTTGCAAAAGCGTGCCAAGTGCGATGACCTCGTATTTTGAAAGATCTGCCTTTTCCGTGAGATGCTTAATCATTATTACTGTTTCTCAATGTTCTTCCGTTCATCTTCTAAAAATGAATCTTTACCGCTCATAAATACTAACCCCCTTGGCACGAATAATTGAAGCTATTGGAATGTCCTGCGACAAGTCTACAAGATCGACAGGCTTAGGAAGAGCCATAAATAGACGAGCATAGAATTAAAAAAACAGCTCTGGTGGAACTCCTTCAACGGCCAAATCAATATCACGCGCAACAGAATCATCTTCAAGCGAAGATCCAAAAATCCACATTGCCTTCACATCAAACTCACGAGCACATTCCACGATAGTTTTTCTTATATCAGGTGAAATCATAAATATCTGTCCCTCCTTTTCTCATTAACCTGAATTACTAATAATAAAATCATTTGATGGTTGTAACGCACT
>PVMK01119016.1_pt1 | contig 24398 bp, 19 predicted proteins | sample 1853481 | NCBI WGS metagenome assembly PVMK01 (sample SAMN08533507, study PRJNA380276) | Marine sediment metagenome, whole genome shotgun sequencing project.
ACTCATCACCCAAAAGGTGACCACGCAATTTGTAAATTCCCTAGCCACATCAATTGCTTGCACAGCTTTTTCGCGCTCAACTGCCGCTTTTAGGTTTAACCTAGAAACGGCGGTTGAGCACGAAAAAGCTGTATAAGATATTTACGTGCATAGGTAATTCAAAAAACTCGTGGTCATCTTGAGGGTGAGGAGAGATTTTTTGAATTTCTAGGTTTAAGGCAGGAAACCAAGCAGCAATTTCTTTTAGATGGAGGCCTAACCATGTAGACAAGTTGAGGAACCTTCAGTTCTTCCTAGCCGATAGTGGCATGCCCTGGCGTGAAAAATGAAGGCGTGATCAAAATACTATGTTTTTTGAAAAAGCATCTAGGATTTCGCTGATAGCTTTTCTACTTCTTTTTTAGGATCCAATTCCAAATAGGGGTCTAATTGCTTAGCCCGTTCAAAAATGGTTTGTGCCTGGTCGCGGGATCCCTGTTTGGCCAGTCGTTTTCCTTCTTCCACGAATGAGGGATGTAACGGCAAATTTGGGCAGGTTCGTTCATAAGGAATCCCTTCTCCCACAATTTGTTTCCATTCAGTAAAAGAGAGATTTTCTTTGGCCGTATCGCACACGGCATGAGCCAGTTGTCCTGTGCCCGACCAGAGTGTCACGTTTCGCCCGCTTCCGGCGACGGCAATGGTTCGTCCGTCTGGACTGATGGCCAGGGCCTCTAAGGTTCCCTTGTGCCCAGGAAATTGAATCGGCGGTTGGGTAGGTTCATGCCAATTCCAAATGCGTAAGGATTTATCAGAGCCGACTGAGGCCACGGATGACCCATCGGTGCTGAATTGAACCTGTGATATTCGTCCCGCGGATCCTGTCAAAAATGTCGGGGAATTCAGTGATTGGCGAAGATTCCACAGGCCAATTTGACGGTCTCGACTACCAGTGGCGACCATCCATCCGAATGGGTGAATCGCGATCGTTGAAATACTTTGCCTGTGCCCTCTCAAAATTTTCGGGGGACTATCCGTTCGTTGAAGATCCCATACTCGGAGAGCGAGATCATCTCCGCCAGAGAGCAGATTCTTGCCATCAGGGGTATAGGCGATGGCATTCACCCGTCCAGCATGGGTCCCCAGCGTTGCAGGCTGTGGTTGGTCACTAGTCAAATCCCATAATCGAATCGTGTGGTCTTGGCTACCAGATGCTAGTTGTTTCCCGTCGGGGCGGAACGCCAGGCTTGTGACGCCTTTTTTATGGGCCTGAAGAATGCGAGGGAGTGTGGTTGGCTCTGAAAGGTCCCATAAGCGAATAGTCGAGTCTAAGCTCCCGGAAGCAATTTGTTGTCCATTTGGACTGACCGTGGCCGATAACACGCCGGCTGTATGCCCTGTGAAAATTCGAGGCGAATCTAATGGGTTGCTCATTGACCACAAGAACATCTTTCCGTCACTGGTTCCAGCAATCACATGATCTCCAGAAGGATCGAACGTTAAGGTATGAATCTTACTAGACACTCCTTTGAGTCGAATGGGAGATGTGTGCAGTTCATCACGAAGAGAACGATCGATCGCGTTCCACTGTGTTCCTTGGGTTTGGAGGTTCAATAAATAGGCTTGGCGAGCCCAAAGCAATCTAGCCGTTTTTGTTTGTATCGGGCTAGGTGATTGTGTGAGTTTGGCGGAAATCCTCGAAACCACCTTGACAATGTCCTCTTCATGAGGAGAGCTGGCCCGTACGGATTTGATAGATTTCGAAGAGAGTGGGCCGTCCGCTCCACCGCTCTTGGCTGTAGATGAAACAGCATGTAAAGATTGTTCCAGCCTCTGGATATTGTCTTGGGCCTTCGCCAATTGTTGTTCTGTACCTTGAAGTTTCTGCAGATACTGATCCCGTTCTCCCGTGGTTTTTCTAAGGGTATCCTGGGTCTCTGAAATTTTGGCCGAGTTGTTTCCAAGCTGCTTAATTTGCTCCTGAGCCTGGGTCAAGGCTGTCTGACTTTCCTGTAATCGCGATTGGAGGCTTGAGCGCGCCGAAGCTAATTCGGTGGACTGTTCCTTTAATCGACGAGTCTGTTCAGAGGATGAAGTATGAATTTCCTGCAAGGCGTTTTGGTTGTGAGTGACATGAGCCACGGCCGTTGAAAGTTGATCCCCTAAGGTGGCTACTTGGGTTTTAGCTGAGTTGAGCTCTTGTCTGGCCTGACCCAGTTCAGTATTTAGTCGGTCTCGTTCCTGCTGCTCTTCCTGGATGGTTTGATCTTTTTGAGCCAGGGTGGCTTCGAGATTGAGGGTTTGATTTTTTAGGAAAGACAGCTCTTGTTGGCTGGTAGACAGGAGCTCTTGGTACTTGGTGCGATCCTGTTGTAGGCGATTCAGTTCGGACCGGGCAAGTTCCGCTTGTTCTCGGGCCGTCGCTTCTTTCGCTGCGAGCATCTGACGAGTGTCAGCAAGCGTGGTTTCCAGTCCTTTCAATTTGGTTTCTTGTCGGGATCGGCCTTCAACCAACTGTTGACTCTCCGTTTGCATGAGTTGTTGTTGTTGAGTAAGTCTGGCCTCTAGGCCTCTGGCTCGGTCATGGGCGAGTGCTAGTTCAGTGTTGGCCGTCTTCAGTTGAGTTTCTAACTGTGAGCGATCGGTCATCAGCTTGTTAATTTCTGAAGGGGAAAATGAGGAATTCTTAAGAACCGCCATTTGCAACGTCTTCACTTCCTCAATGGCTGTATTCAATTCTCTAGCAGTTGTCGTGGCTTTGGTTTGCAGTTTGGTGCGTTCGGTTTGAAGGGCGGCAATCGTGTGTTCATGTGCTTTTTGTTGGTCAACAAGGTCTGACTCCAGGGTTTGCACCTGGCCTTGCAGGTCGGAAAGCGCGTCCTCTTTTGAAATAAGTTGAGTCTCTAACTGGGTGCGTTGGTCTATTAAGCCTTCAACTTCACCTGTTGAAAGTTGTTGATACCGCACAATGGTGGCCTCGAGTTCTTGGATTTTTTCCTGAGCTTGCGCGAGTGCCTCTGGTTGCTGTGGAGTTTTCGTTTTCTCAGTCAACGCAAGGGGTGTTGCAGGAGATTCTATCGATATAGAAGGGGCCTGTTGTGACGTCACGGAGAGGGGAACCGAAGCAGGAGCACGGAAGAACCACACCAGTAACCCTACGCCAAGCAAGAATAGACTGGCCGCCATGACATATGAATGCTGTGTTGCAGGTCGGGGTGATAAAACAGGCGATGGTGTAGGAGTTGAAGGGCGAAGATGATGTTTTACCCACGCAATCGGGAAGGTTTCCTGATATAGGGTGTTTCTAATAGCAATCGCTTCTTCATCCTCCCGAAGAACGCCAACTAATCGTAGTTGTTCCAGGGCGGCTTGATTGGTTTTCAGGTTTTCTGTCTTGCCCTCTAAGAGATCTAAATATGGTTCAAGGAGAGAGACCCCATTGGCACCAGGTTCCGTTAAGGCTGTTCGAACGAATTGAAAATTGGGATCACGAAGGCCTTGCGGGCTCACGATAAAATGCCGGATACATTCATCGACCTCTTCTTCAAGCCAGGCCATGCGGTGTTGTTCTTCAAGAAGCTGGCAGAGTAATTGAGTCAGGTAGGGATGTCCCTCCGTCCAGCGGTAAACCCATGTCACCATCTCATTGGCGGCATCTGTTGGAAGACTAAGCCCTTCTGCCAGGGGAAGCGCTTCTTGAAGCGTAAAATCTGAGAGCACCACGCGGTGACTCCATTGGAATAACAATGGCCCGCCTTCGGGAATTAATTGGGAAGGGGTGGCAACGCCACAGACAACGAACGAGAGGCGATACAAGATGGAATTCGTCTCGCGTGATTCGTACAGCGTGGTCAGCCATTCAAAGAAGTGGTCACGGAATGGCAGAGCCACGGTTCGTTCAATTTCATCAATGAACAAAACAAGGGGCGCAGTGATTTCAGGCAGGATGACCTCAGTAATCAATTTCGTCAGTCGTATATAAGGGGGCAGCACAAAAACTGATGGTTTCACCCACCAGCTCATCGCGTCGGTAGAGAGGTCTAGGCTGTCATCCAGAATACGTACGATATTGCGAAACCATTCTTCTTCTCGTGGAGGAAGAGAAAACTGACTGAGATCGATGAGAACCGCATGATGAGAGTTGGCATTGAGCTTTTCGGCTGTATGGGCAATCAGGCTGGATTTCCCCATTTGCGGAGAATGGAGAATGTAGGCGGGTCTCCCATTCCGGCAGTGATCCAGCAATTCGGCATCTGCCGGGCGCTGGATATATTGAAGCTCCCACGCCTTGACTGTACGACCGCTTGAAAAGCCTGGGTGATTTTTAGGCGCCATGATCGTACGCGGAATAGTTCGGTTATGATGGTAGTAATGTGTAGATTCTGTATGGCAATGAATTCTGGGCGTTCATGTTTATCACAAAAGAGTGGACCTTATAAGAATTATCTTTCAGGTGAGGGTAATGACTGTCTCTCAATGGGAAGCCATCGGTTTTTCAAAAACGTCATAATATGGGCCGTATTCAGTACTACTATCGCATGCGAATGAGTGAAAAAAAGAAAGAAGCAATGGGGGGCGGCCATAGTCTCTCCAGGTTGAACATCACGCCTTTGGCGACTGGAAGACCGACAGGAGGATTTTACTTGTTATCCATTAGACAAGTCATCAATCATGTTCATTTCGTTTGGGAATACCTAAATTATATGGACCCGACCTTAGCCGAAGCTCAAAATCCAAAAGTTTTCGTAATTCTAGTTCTGCACCATCCAGAAAACAAAGGGCTTCTTCCCTGCTTGGGAAGGGGCCATAGGTTCGAGTCAAGAGGACATTGCAGGATACGTCAACAAACCAATGCTCCAATCCTTTCTTGCGGCCCTTTCGGTAAATGGCAATATCATGTTCAGTTTTGGCTTCTGCCGCCATCACATGCCTCCTTGAGTAAGGTCCCAATCATGAATAGGGTTAACCCCTAGACTCTAAAGCGTAAAACATGAGCCGAAATATGATGACGATGAAAGGCTAGAATCACAATATGTAAGATAGGTAAATATAGTTAAATACAATATATAGTGTCAAGGAAGATATTGCTTGCAAATTATGGTGGGTAAGAGCGAGATGATATTTATGGCAAGGCAGGCTTCAATGCCTGTGTTCTTGCACGTGAGGCAGAAAGAAGGAAGAAAGAAGAAAGAAGGAAGAAGGAAGGAAGGAAGGAAGGAAGGAAGGCCTCTGGACCTTTCAGCCCCCCCCACAATGTGGATGAAAGAATGACCGTATCCTAAAGGAGGCAAAACTGACCGGAGCACAGACTTTCGTTTAGGAATTTGGGTAGAGTCCAAATCTTTGTGTTTCGATTTGATGGTTCGAGGGATGGGTCATTCGATAAGCGAGTTCTCATGGCATCTTCATCAAAAAAAGTCATATACGCAGCACTTATCGGCAACGCCTTGATCGCAGTAACCAAATTCGCCGCATCAGTGGTCACGGGGAGTTCTGCGATGTTAGCCGAAGGCATCCATTCCCTCGTCGATACGGGGAATCAAGGCCTATTGTTGTATGGCCTCCACAAAGCCAAGAAGCCCCCGGACGAGGATTTTCCTTTCGGCCATGGTAAAGAAGTGTACTTCTGGAGTTTTGTCGTGGCCATCATGATTTTTGCGATGGGCGCAGGAATCTCTCTCTATGAAGGCGTGGTGCATATTCTTCATCCTGAGCCTGTTCGTGACCCTATGGTCAATTACGTGGTTTTGGGCTTTGCGCTAATTTTTGAAGGAGGGGCCTGGTTTTTTGCCTTCAAAGAGTTTTCTCGGGTCAAAGGCAAATGGTCGTATGTGCAGGCCGTTCAGCGGGGAAAAGATCCAACCATTTTCATGGTGTTATTTGAAGATTCGGCGGCGGTGCTGGGATTGATTGTGGCGTTTTTCGGTATTTGGTTAGGACAAGTAACGGGGATTGTCTATTTAGACGGAATTGCCACCGTCATCATCGGATTGATCCTGGGAGGAACGGCGGTCTGGTTGGCCTATGAAACCAAAGGGCTCCTAATCGGAGAGAGCGCCAACCGAGAAGTTGTGCAGAGCATTCGGGAGATGGCCAAGCAACTTTCGGGTGTCAGCCACGTGAATGAAGTGCTCACGATGCATATGGGGCCGGAGTTTATCCTGGTGAATCTGAGTGTGGATTTTCAAGATGGGGTGGCCTCTGAAGTCGTCGAAGAATGTGTGGCTCAATTGGATGTGAGGATCAAGGCCAAACATCCGTTTGTCAAACGAGTCTTTGTGGAAGCGGAGGCCCGTCGGGTGAGGAAGGGGACAGAAGCATGATTGGCTGTTCGAACAAGGGTGTGTGGCCGTCAAGTAGGAACCAGAAGCATGGGTGAAACTCGCGTCGATTTACTGCATTTACTGGAAGATCTACGGGATGCCTATCCGGGCATACTTGAAGAAAGCATTCTCACGGAAATCATTGCCAACTCGTTGGATTCCGGCGCGAGCCGGATTGTGATGGAGGCAAATCCCTCGGATGGCACACTGAGGGTTAAGGACAATGGGTCGGGCATGCAGCGGAAGGATTTATCCCGCTACCATGACATTGCTTCCAGCACCAAACGCCGGGGGCAAGGGATTGGCTTTGCCGGAGTCGGAATCAAGCTGGGTTTGTTGGTCTGTGAGGAGGTACTGACTGAGACTAAACGCGGTCAGACGCATGTATCGACCACGTGGCATTTATCGTCACGGCATCGGGCCCCCTGGAAATGGGTGCCCTCAATCGGTATGGTGACCCAACAGGGCACAGCCGTTCGTCTTAAACTCCACAACATTCTCTCTCCGCTGTTGGATCCTGGGTTTTTAGGGAGCGTGATCTCCAGTCATTTTCAACCGTTACTGGATCCCACATTTTCCACCATCCTGAATGCGCATTACCCCCAAGGTGTGATTTTTGAAATCAATGGCGTGGAGCTGATGCCTCAACGATTTGAGGCGCCGGTTACCGCGCCGTTGGAAATTCGTCTGTTGCGAAAACGGAAGCCGTCAGCCGTGGGATATTTGGTGCGAACCGAACATCCCTTGCCTGAGGATTTGCAAGGATTGGCTATCAGCACCTACGGTAAAGTCATCAAGTCTGGGTGGGATTGGTTGGGGATCACCCCGCAGGCGCGGGAACGAATTTCCGGTCTGATTGAAGTGCCGGGCTTGGCGGGCAGCCTTACGTTAAATAAGGGGGATTTTATTCGAGTCGGCACCAGGGGTGCGACGTATTTGGCCTACCGGAAGGCTATTCAAGAGGCCGTTCAACGGCAACTCTCTGACTGGGGCGTCATCGATAGTCCAGCCGAAGAAACGCCGCCTCGCCAAATCCGACCGCTGGAGCGCGATCTTGAGCGAGTGTTGGAAGATCTCTCCGATCTCTTTCCACTCCTGGGTGCGTTGGTGGAACATCGGAAGGGTGGGCAGAAACGGTTACCTTTAGGAACGCCAGGCCCCTATGAAGAAATGCGTGCCGTGATCACGCCGGGGAATGGTGCTCATGTAGCGGAAGAAGACGCAACCCTGGTTGTCCAAGATTCAGATAGCGATCCTTCTACGGAGTCCAATCGGGAACCAAGGGAACCAGAGGAAGATCACTCGGTCGTCTCTGATTTTCTTCTGCCAGGTCGAGGTAGTCCTCGACGTGCGGCCCGGTTTGGGCTGGGCATTCAATTTGAAGATCGAGAAAATGATCAAGAAATCGGGCGGTTGGTAGAGTCAACGGTGTGGGTGAATCGAGCTCACCCGGCCTATCAACGGGCCGTGGCCACGCGGTCGGTCGGCTATCATATCGCGCTTGCGGTAGGAATGGCCCTGGCTCCCCTTGGCCGTAGAGCCGGCAAAGGAACATGCCTTTCTGTCAGCGTTCCTGTCCTGTTGGGGTGAAGGTGGGCTGCCTCAGAAATCCAAAAAACGAAAGCGGTAGAGTCAGTTGATGTTTTTAGGTTGAAAGGAGAGCGAACCCTCACTCTCCTAATCATCGTTGCGATTTGTGATTTCCAGAATAATCGGGCAATGGTCGGATAAACGGCGATAGGCAAGCGGGTAATCCCCTCGAATGCGTTGGCAGTCTGCGACCGCGCAATACCCGGTGACCTGCACGGACTCTACGGCAGTTTCTTTCATGTCATTGGCGACCAGGACATGATCAAGTTGTCCACTACGCCCACGAAAATAATGGGAACATTGCGGGTGAACGGTAAGGTCCGTAAAGCCAGGTTTTTCTTTCGCGACAAACCGGCGAAGATACTTCAGCTCGGAACGTTGTGAATGCCGATCCCCAGCCCCCATAGTATTGAAATCCCCAAGAATCACCACATCGCGATCCTGTTTCAATAAGGGGGCAACGGCTTTATCAATGCGGTTGAAGGCCTTTTGACGCTGTTCCACTGCAAACACGGTCGGGCCGGATTTCAAATGCACAGCAATCAGATGAAAGTCCACACCATCTTTCTGGCGAGATTGTACGACGGCATACTGGCCGGGCCGCAAGCCAGACGTGCAAGGGTTCCGGGCTGACGTGGCTTTAGAATTGAATTGCCATAGGCTGTCAAATTTAGACAAAGCCACCCGGGAATCGTTCCACAGTAATCCGATGTGATGATCGTCGGGCCGCCCACAGGATTGCCTGTGCCATCGCCAGGTATCACCGGTTTGTTTGGATAACTGGTTGGTGAGGGTTTTCCAGGCTTGTGTGGCTTCCGGGGTGGCCAGACTTTCTTGAATAGCCAGAATATCCACCTCCATCCAGCGAAGGGCACAGATCAACCAATCGAGATCGGTGGGTTCGGCAGATCCCCCCGGTTGATCCGGGGCTGATCCTACAGGGAACCATCGCAGATTCCATGTAGCGACACGTAACGTTGCAGAGGAAAACTCAACCATGCGGAGGCCTTTTTGAATAGCTGCTTGGCATTCATTCCTGCTATTCCAGACATCATGTTCCCCTCCCATAGTAGTTTTTGATGCACCGGGAGGCTTTGGCGAGGAAAGCTTGCTGGGAACGATTGGAGTAGATGTGGCAGTATTTACCTGGACGTATTTTCGGTGAACCCAATGAGCTTCTCCTGAAGCCAATTGGATAAACAGCCAATGGCCATCTTGAGCGATGAGTTGGATGGTTGCGGTCGTATCGCTGGGAACATGCTTGAGATAGCTTGAGGAGGCTTCTCGATGTAGCGGGACGCCTATGGGCTTCTTGGCCTCAAGGATGACCGATTGCCCAACCTGAAAATCCTGGGCCGAGGCGAAACTGAGGTTTCCGAACACCAGAAAGAAAATAAAAATTATGAGGGTCAGGAAATTTCGCATGATCTTGTCTTAACAAAACTGGGCAGGTAATACCAAGTCGTGGTGCCCAAATGAGAAAAATGTTGATGAAGAACGCGGAGATATCCTGCTATGATCTACGTCCTATGAGCCCACGACTATGAGTGCTTCTTCAATAAATCTCGAAATCGCCAACCGCACCCCTTTGCGTCCAATTGCGGAAATCGCGCAGGACAAATTGGGATTGGATCCCGATCTCCTGGAATGGTTTGGCAAACACAAAGCTAAACTACCTCTCTCGACGATGGCGTCCCTCAGCAAAAAGCCGGATGGCAAGCTCATTCTCGTCACGGGTATTTCGCCCACAAAAGCGGGTGAGGGCAAAACCACCACCTCTATCGGGTTGGCGGATGGGTTGAATCACATTGGGGCTAAAACCATCGTAGCGATCCGCGAGCCAAGCCTCGGCCCGTGTTTTGGGATGAAGGGCGGAGCCTGTGGCGGGGGCTATGCCCAAGTGGCGCCGATGACTGACATTAATCTGCATTTCACAGGAGATTTTCATGCCATCACTGCTGCGCATAATTTACTCGCAGCCATGGTCTCCAACCATCTTCATTGGGGCCATAAGCCACAGATTGATCCGCGGCGGGTGACGTGGGGCCGGGTGCAGGATGTCAATGATCGATCGCTTCGTTCCATCGTCACCGGGCTGGGTGGAAAAGCCAATGGTTATGCGCGTGAAGGCCGTTTCGACATTACGGCTGCCTCGGAAGTCATGGCGATTCTTTGCCTGGCCTCGGATATGAAAGATTTGGAACGGCGGTTAGGGAATATCAAAGTGGGAAGAACGGCGGACAAGGACATGGTCTTTGCCCGGGATATCAAAGCCCAGGGAGCCATGATGGCGTTACTCAAAGACGCCTTGAATCCTAATTTGGTCCAGACGTTAGAGCATAACCCAGCTTTAGTACATGGCGGGCCGTTTGGGAATATCGCGCATGGATGCAATTCCATTGTGGCGACGAAAATGGCGCTGAAGTTGGCGGATTATGTTGTGACGGAGGCTGGGTTTGGAGCAGATCTGGGGGCGGAAAAATTTTTCAATATCAAATGTCGAAAAGCGGGGCTTACTCCGGCCTGCACCGTTGTCGTGGCGACGATAAAAGCCTTGAAGCTCCACGGTGGGGCCCAAGAGGAAGCTCTGCGAAAAGAAGATCTAAAGGCACTCAAGCAAGGGCTTCCTAATCTGTTGCGTCATCTGGAAAACGTCAAAAAGTTTGGCGTGCCGGCGGTTGTGGCCATCAATCAATTTACCAACGATACCCAAGCCGAACTTGATCTGGTAAAACGGTCTTGCAAGGAACTGGGCGTTCGCATGGTGGTCTCCAATCATTGGGCCAAAGGTGGAGAAGGCGCGGCGGCCCTGGCCGAAACGGTTCGACAGGTTGCCGATTCGGAATCTTCAAAGTTTTCTGTGTTGTATCCGGATGACCTTCCGCTGGCGGAAAAAATCCGCACCATTGCCCGAGACATCTACGGGGCGGATGAGGTGGAGATCCCCCAAACGGTTCAATCTCGCCTAACGGAACTGGAGAAAAATGGCTACGGGCACTTTCCCGTTTGCATGGCCAAAACGCAGTACAGCTTTTCTACCGATCCCACCAAAAAAGGTGTGCCTACCGGGTTTACGGTTCCAGTGCGTGAAGTCCGATTGGCCATGGGAGCAGAGTTTGTCGTGGTGATAACCGGCGATATCATGACCATGCCCGGTCTGCCGCGTGTTCCCGCGGCGGAAGCCATTGGGGTGGATGATGACGGCCACATTGTCGGTTTGTTCTAGCAGGATGTGGATAAAAGGGGTCAGACGCGGAATAATTATGGATGTCTCTTATCTCCGGGGTAGCAGGAACAATTAATTCGAGTCTGACCCCTAGTGTCTGCCTAATGGTCTTTGGCTATGGTACATTGCCGGCAGGCCAATCATGAGCACATTTTCTCTCCAATCTGACTACGTGCCTAAAGGCGATCAAGGCAAGGCCATTGCTGCGCTGACTGCCGGTCTGGAGCAGGGGCTTAAACATCAGGTATTGGTGGGAGTGACGGGTTCGGGGAAAACTTTCACCATGGCCAACGTGATTGCCAATGTGCAAAGGCCGACATTGGTTGTCGTGCACAACAAGACGCTGGCGGCTCAGCTTTATCAGGAATTCAAATGGTTTTTCCCCGACAATGCGGTGGAATATTTTGTGAGCTATTACGACTACTATCAACCGGAAGCCTACATCCGCGCCGCGGATACCTATATCGCCAAAGATTCTGCCATGAATGACGCCATCGGTCAGATGCGTCATGCGGCCACGACGACCCTGCTGCAACGCAATGACATTATTATTGTCGCGTCGGTGTCGTGTATCTACGGGTTAGGTTCGCCAGAGGTCTATCATGACATGTTGTTGTATCTAGAGCCGGGTATGGAAATTCGGCGGGAGAAGATTTTGGCGAAGTTGGTGGATATTCAATATTCGCGCAATGATCTGGAATTGCAACGGGGCATGTTCCGAGCGCGGGGAGATGTGATTGAGATTTATCCCGCTTCGTCTGATTCGAATACTGTGCGCGTCGAATTGTTTGGTGACGAGGTTGAAGCGCTGTATGAAATCGATCCGTTGACGGGCACTGCCATGCGTAAGCTTCCGAAAATCGCGATTTATCCCAAGAGCCATTATGTGATCGCGCCGGAACGCTATGAACAGGCCATCACCGGGATTGAAGAAGAATTAGAAGAGCGCATTACCTATTTCCGCAAAACCAATCAATTACTAGAAGCGCAGCGTATTGAGCAGAGGACGAAGTTTGATTTGGAAATGATCCGCACGATGGGCTATTGCCACGGCATCGAAAATTATTCCCGACATTTAAGCGGACGTCAGCCTGGCGAGCCGCCGCCGACCTTGTTGGATTATTTCCCCAAGGATTATTTGTTAATCGTGGATGAATCGCATGCCACGGTTCCGCAGTTCGGCGGGATGTATGAAGGCGATCACTCTCGCAAGAAGACGTTGGTGGATTACGGTTTTCGCCTGCCTTCAGCGATGGATAATCGACCACTCAAGTTTCCTGAGTTTGAGCAGTTCATTCATCAAGTGGTCTATGTCTCGGCCACTCCCGGTCCCTATGAGTTGAAGCATGCGCAGTCAGCGCCGGTGGAGCAAATTATTCGACCAACGGGGTTGATTGATCCGGTGATGGACGTGAAGCCGGCCAAAGGGCAAGTGGAGCATTTGCTCGGAGAAATTCGCGCGCGCATCGCCAAGGGACATCGGGTATTGGTTACCACGTTGACCAAACGTATGGCGGAAGATCTGACGGAGTATTATTACGAGCAGGGGCTGAAGGTGCGATATCTGCACTCGGACATTAAAACCCTGGAACGGGCGGACATTATTCGAGATTTGCGACGCGGGGTATTCGATGTGCTGGTGGGCATCAATTTGTTACGCGAGGGGTTGGATTTGCCAGAGGTGAGTCTAGTCGCGGTGCTTGATGCGGATAAAGAAGGTTTTTTGCGAGGCTATCGTGCGTTGGTGCAAACAGCAGGGCGTGCGGCGCGTCACAGTGATGGTACGGTGATTCTCTATGGCGATACGGTCACGAATTCGATGCGAATGACGTTAGATGAAACGGGGCGACGACGCAGCATTCAATTAGCCTATAACAAGGAACACGGCATCACGCCAGAAACGATAAAAAAACGCATTCATGAGTTTGAATATCAATTAGCTGAAGCTGATTACGTGGAGCTTTCGGTGGCGGCGGAAACCGAAGAAGTCTACACATCCGAAGGGGATTTGGAAAAACGAATTGTGGCATTAGAAAAAGAAATGAAAGCGGCGGCGAAAGCTCTTGAATTCGAGCGGGCCGCGAAACTACGTGATGCCCTTCGGGTTCTTCGGCAGAAGTTACTCCAAGTGGGTATCTAAGACAGAGCAAAACAATAGGGGTCAGACTCGAATTAATTGCCCATATTTTTACGTTGGAGTGGGGACGTGCAGGAATGATTAATTCGAGTCTGACCCCTATTAAAGTTAGAGGCTGACTAAATGAGACTGTTGAATATCTCTATCCCATAGCACATACCTGTCCTTGGAGAAATAGATATCAGCAGCCGACGGGAATGGTCAAAAAAGTCCGTCCAGCAAGGCCGCAGCCCTTTTGGCGCGCGGAGCGTACTGCCAGTACGTGAGCACGGCAAAAGGGCGAGAACGCCGCTGGCGGCTTTTTTCAACATTCCCTAAATATGTTTGTAGAGGTAGGCGCCTAATAGCATGCCGAGGACGCTGAGTAAGTTAATCTTAACGAGAAAGCCCAGGGTGAATTTGAATAAGACGAGATTCACGGTCACGGGTGGATCCAGTCCTAAGCTTAAGGCTTCTCCAAAAATACTTTGGACGGCTCCCTGAGGGGAAACGACTTGAAGGATTTCGCCCAACACGCTACCCAACAGGCCGCCGATAAAAATAAAGAGCAGCAGGTAACCGCCGCTTTTTTTTAGCACGCCATTGCTCGCAAGCCAGGTTGGATTTGAGAAGAACCGTTCATCATGAATGAGTCGGAGAAGTCCTATAGGAATATTGCAAGAAGGCCAGAATTCTGCTTAGGGTAAAATCCTAGTTACCTTACGGCAATTTTGAAGATCCGTCAAGAAGGAATCACAAGCGCCGCACCCGTAAATTTGGAAAAATTCTAGGGTTCAAACGCGGCGGGCGTGGTCTTCGGATTGACTGAAAAACGCATGGTTCCCATCTTATTCATGGTATTCACCATGTACCCCACATACACGTCCACCCGATAGCGACCCGGCTTCCACTTTCCGTCCGGGGCGAAAAACTTGAGGTAGCCGCTTTCATCTTCCAACGCTAAATCTGCACGGTCTTCATCAATCCATATAGTGGAGTCGACATCTGGAACCTGTTCCGGAAAAAGGCGCCCAATGATTTGGAAGGGGGCCAGATGTTTGTGGACGGCAAAGACCAGATGAACGGCTTTTGCCGATGGCGAAAAGATGTCCGTGGGATTGACGGGTACCAGGATATGTCCGCGCCGGATGGTTTGATCTTCTTCCACGCTTTCGGCAAACACCAAACTTTTAAACAGTCCTCCAGGTTTATGATCAAAGGACGGAAGGTTCGGGGAGTTAGAGTAGTCCTTGTAAGGGGCGGATGCATTGGTAGGGGGCTCATCTTCAAAAAAGTCGGGTGGTGAATCAAACTCTGCAAAGCCATGTTGGGTTTCATGAGGCTGGAAGACGGTTGGAGGTGTAGTTGGCTGAGGATCTTTCGCAAAACAGATCGTCCCCATAGTCAAAAGCAGGATGCAAGTCAGATATCCCAAGCAGCAGATCGAAGAAGACAGAAGCCGGTTAAGATAATTTATAGTGGTTGGCGTTTTCACGGGAGAATGGAAAAGATAGGTTTGTCGAAGGGTTGTCTGCTAACCAGGTTGAGGAGTCATACGATCCTTCCTTCTGTCTTGCATTGCTCTACTCTTGCTAACATGGTGGGGTCAAGCCTCCTGAGTCATTACCTTGCGGCGTCAAAAGAGGCTTTGTTAGAATTTTTTGCGTTTCTACGCATTTACATCTATGTCAGTGTTCATGGCTCTTATTCATAATTTTTAGAAAGTAGATAGGTCCAAATTTATGAGTGCACCAACCGCCAAAGATTCAGATGCGCTTCCCCAACTCGTGGGAGACTTTCAACCGGTCGACATCTGGCAAACTCACATCAATCGCCTTTTTTACGGGTTGTTGGGAACTCGTGTGCGTGAATTTTATCAGACCTTTGCGGCGGCAGACTTCCGTCTTGGGTTTGCACTTGCGGAAGATTATTGGCGGCAATGTGCCTCGCGGACAAAAGCACAGAATGAAGAACAATCCGATGCGCCTCTGGTTGTCATGGAGTGGGGTGCCGGGAATGGCAATCTGGCTGCCTGTTTTTTAGACCGTCTTCAAGAATTAGATCAGGAACACGTCGTGTTTCCCAGGATCAAATATATCTGTCTCGAGCAAGAGCCAGCGTTATTGGAGCAGGCTAAACAGAATGCGGATTTAGTCAAGCATCAAGGTCGAGTCTCGTTTGAATGCCGGGCGGTCGAAGACCTCGCCTCGTTTGGGGATGGCACCGTCGATCGCATTATCTGTAACGAGCTATGGAGCGAGTTGCCCACTAAATTGATCTTGCGAAAAGAGGGAGAAATTAGAGAAGAGCAGCTTCGTCCCAATTTAAATGAAAAACGGTTGGTGGATTTTCATGATTGGCCAAAGTTTGTAGAGGCCTTTGATAAGGCCGATCTCGAAACCCTTCTATCATTTCCTGCTTTTTTGGGTGATTTGGTTTGGGAACGGGAATATCAGCCGGTGGATGCCAAAACGTTGCCGTTTCGCCGAACCGTGACAGAGTTTCTCAAAGGCATAGATGAAGAAGTCCTGGTGCCGTACAACGTGGGCGCCTGTCAAAGCCTCAAGGAAGCGCGGCGGCTCTTGGCACCTGATGCCATTGGGTTCAGCAGTTTTGATGCGGGAACCGCCGATCCTCGTGTGCTCAACGATCCGGAAAAGCCTTGCTACACCGTTCAAGGAGGCCAATTCAGTTTCATGGTGAATTTTCAGTTGCTCCAAGCTGTGGCGATGCATCTGGGTATTCAAACGGGCATCATCGAATCGCAGCGGGATTTTGTGTCGAGGAGTATGGGCGCGCATGTGCTCAGCGTCATGGATGTGCTGGCGTCACATCCCTATCCGCCTGAAGGAGAACCGTGGCAGTTGGATGCCTTTATTCTTCGCACATTAGAAGCCGTCAATCAGACCTATCGTTCTCCCTATCAGCGGCGAATTGAATTTCCCATTATGGAAAGTACGCCCGCCAAAGAACGGGCGGAATTAGAAGCGCTGTTGCAGGCACTACCCGGTCATGGCGTGCCCGATACCATTGCCTATCTCACCGAAGCTGAAATTCGAGAAGCCATGCCAGCCTTGGAAAAATTAGGATACGATGCCGAAGGGATTAAGGCCATGCTGCAATTCCCACCTCAGCCCGTGGATTACATGCATTTTTCGTTTAGCGGTCAATAAGAGCATGATTATATTCAAGGAATTTTTCCCCTGTAGCCTCTAGATTTCACAGGGATGGCTAAACAAAAAACCCCCATGCTCTTTGGCTGCCCACTTAATGCTTTAAGCAAAATTGCGTTGAAGGCCTGACTGAATTATTCAATGAGCCCAGCCTGATGTTTTTTACCGGTTTTTAAGGTAGATTTTTAGGAATGGGTGATGTATACTGCGCCGACTTTTTCTAGAGATGTGTGTTTTCACTAAAAAAGCGAGGTTGTAGGTGTTTGGATCGTTTGGGTGGATGGAGCTGATGCTCATCCTCATCATCGTCTTGATTATCTTTGGTGCGGGAAAAATTCCACAATTAGGCGAAGGACTCGGCAAGGCCATTAAAGGCTTTAAAAAATCCGTGGCCGAAGCCGATGCGCTGGATGTCACGCCCAATGAGGAATCGGAAGGTGTTCAGACGCCGCCACCACCACCTCAACAAGTCGTGAATCAACCTCAAGCGACACAGGCTCCATCACCCGAAGAAGCAGTTCAGCAGCCTGTGGAATCCACCCAACCAAAGCAGGGATAAGGTTGTACCTAAGGCTGGCACGGTGAACCTGGCTTGGCTCAGTGAACAAAGACAAGCAACCCATTCGGATCAATTCCTCACATTTGGTATGGTGGGCGACACCATAAGGATACAAGACCATGTTTGGCTTAGGAGCGATGGAAATCTTGATCATCTTGGTCATTGCCTTCATGCTCTTTGGCCCCAAGGAATTGCCGGAAATAGGAAAACAAATTGGCAAGGCCGTCAAAGGTTTTAAGGAAACCACGGAAGATCTTCGGCAATCCGTCGAACCGGAAATCAATATGATCACGCAAGAGTTGAAATCGGTGGAACAGGATTTTGAATCGTCAATTAAAGAAGCTGAAGAGCAAATCAAAGGGGCGACAGACGAAGTCACCGAATCAGGTGGTTCAAAGCCGGTCTAAATGGGGAGGATAGGCCTGAGGGGAAATGCTAATCGCAGTCTACAGTGGTGGATGCGGTATTATTTTTCACTCTATTCATAACCAAGCGGGAATTTTCTCAGAACGGTTTTTTAACCGTTTTGGTGTAGGCACAACAGAGCAAACGAACTGTCTTTTTGGTGTTGGGTTTTTACAACTATCGTAGCTTTCACGCGATAACTCTGGGTGACCGTGTTTACGGGTTAAACGCATAAAAAGCATTATCTTTTAATAACTTAGATGAATTTTTCGTAATTGGCACTATTCTCGCATTTATATCGAAGTTGGTTTAGTTTCTTATTTGAAAATGAAGGTGTAGTGGGTCCAATAAATCGGTAAAAAAGAAGAAAGAAAAAAGGTAACTAAGGTGGGCAGAGGAAAACAAATGATTCGTACCGAAGCAAAAGGGTTTTGGGCCAGGTGCAATGTTTGTCCCTGTTCAAATGGGATTTTAACTAACAGGAGGAGAAAATGAGACAAAAACTCATTCCTTGTTTTGTAGCAGCCGCGCTGGTGTTTACCGGCGCATTTGGGGCGAGCCTTTTAACGGCCGATCCGACGTTTGCGGGAAAAGCCACTCCGGCGACTGACAAGAACACCAATGTGCCGGCGGTCCCACGGGCAATTCCCAATTTAATTCCGTATCACAAATTCGATCCCCCTAAAGCCAAAGACTTTGACTTGAAGAACCTCACAATTTCCGGTGACATGCGTGTGCGCCCGGAATTCCGCTCCAAGGGTGGTTTTAATGTGAGTAGGAGTGCCGGTTCGAATAATAAATTTACCAGACAGGGTAATGGCTCGACGTTCTTCACGCAACAACTTATCCGGCTGGGATTTAACTATGACCTCTCTCCGGATGTCGTATTCTTCCTTCAACCTCAGGTCTCCAACAATTTTGGTACAGTTGATCATGATCCTGGTAGTGGAGGCATTAATCCTAATTCAACTGGATCGGACTTCTTCCTCCGCCAGGGCTTTATGTTGGTCAGAAATTTTGTGGTCCCCAATCTGAGCATGAAAGCCGGCCGTCAATTAATGGTCTGGGGGAATCACCGGATATTTGGACACTTTGACTGGAATAATGTCGGCTTTGCCTTCGATGGGGTGACCTTTCGCTATAACCATGCAAAAGTGCCGGTTGAAGCTGGCTGGTTACGAGTGGCCGAAGGGAATTGTAATGACAGCGCCGGAGGTTGCGGAGTCGGGACTCCATCGGCAGATACGTACGATGGCGATATCTGGTTTGTGCGGTTGCCGATGAAATTTGCTGGAGTTGCGATTGAACCTGCCTGGATCTTTGAGGATGGTGGCGCTACTGGTGCAACAGCGGGCGGGGCGATTGGCGTTGGTGCAAGCCCTCCTGGTGGACAACCGCAAAACCAAAGCCGGCATACCCTTGGTGGCCGTGTAGCCACGAAAAAAGGGATTGTTGATGTCACTGGGGAAGGCTATTGGCAGTTTGGAACGTTGGGCCCAGCCAGTGTAAACGGTGGAAACAGAAATGAAAATATTAATGCGGTAGCCCTGCATTTAGATGCAGGTGTGACGTTGCCCGTGCCCATGCAACCACGAATCGGTGCGGAAATTAACTATGCCTCGGGTGATGGCTCTTGTAATGCGGCTGGCGGCAATAAATGTGGAGGCACCTTTAGCCAGTTGTTCCCGACGAACCATATTCATTTCGGGTACATGGATAGAATGTCATGGCAGAATATGTTGACCTACGGTGGAAATCTGCAGCTCCGGCCCACCAAAGCCAGTCACTTTGAAATTGGTGGACATATTATGCGGTTGGCCAATGAGGCAGACAATTGGTATGGAGCCAACCAAGCAGTGTTTAAAGTCACGCCAAATGGAAACAGCGAGAAATCGCTTGGTGGGGAAATTGATGTGGTCTACACCCTCTTCTTCCAAAACAACAAAGTTGGGTGGCAGCTTGGTTACGGCCACTTTTTCGACGGAGATTATCTGAAGAAGAATAGTTGCAGTGGTTGTAGTAGGGACCAGAACTGGGGCTATACCCAACTCTGGATCAACTTCTAATTTGACTCTGTCATTTTGTGAAAACATGAATCCATCTTTCCCTTCCCCTCCTTTGTAAGGAGGGGCTAGGGGAGGTAGAGCCAAGCTAAAAAACTAAAGGGGAACTTAACCGTCCTCGTTTTCCTAAACCGCCCCTGCTGAGAGTCTCAGCAGGGGCGGTTTTTTTACTCTGTCATTCCCATCGGTTTTTCCTCGGGATTCTCTCCTGACTTCCATTTTTTTGGGTGCGATCGTTCAACCGGGAAACCGCGGTTGAGCGCGAAAAAGCTGTGCAAGCAATTGAGGGGCATAGGGCATGGAAGAATTGCGTGGTCACCTTTTGGGTGATGAGTCAATTGTTCTATTTCCTAGGTGGGTCAAGGGGTTGTGCAGACTTTCGTGATCCGACTGCTGTTTTTAGGTTCAAGCTGGCGGCCAACCGGAATTCATCTGTAGGTGCTCGTAAATTCGAAAATCAAGTCCTTCGTCAGGCGGCAGGTGCACAAATGGCTAGTTGCCAAGGCCCGGGACTGAATGGTTCGTCCAAGTTGAGAATAGAACTCGGGAAGTTTTAACCAATTTGAGAAGGGACACCCGGCCGTTATTCCGCCGCGGCATGAATTGAAGCTGGCAGGTTGTTGACTTCCAACTCCTTGAGTTGGGCCTTTTTGCTGACATGGTCGCTATCACCGCCCGCTACATTAAGAGACGGGCAAAGTTACGGGGAAGATTTTTTTCTGGTGGGGCGAGGCTTGATTTCAGCCCGGATGGAATGCGTTCCTGGAGGAAGGCCTTCGGATACAATAATGCCAATGATTAGCTCGCCCTGTATGGTTTCTTTGATCTGCCCCAATCGTCCGCGGATTTCAGCCGTGCGTTTTTCGCCGGCTCTGAGAGAGCCAATGGGAACAGGTATAGGGGCGACCCGCTTAAAGGCATCAACTAAGACGGGCGTTCCGCGGATTTCCACATAGGCAGAGGGAATCGTTGAGTCGCTGACGTTTGTGGTTTCAATTAATAGGACGATGGTTTCGCCGGCTTCCAGTATTAAATTTCGGTTGGCATCCACTAATTTGGTCCGAAACTGCACGGACGGTGTGATTGCTGGCTGAACAGGGGCCGGAGGTGCCGTTGGTCGTATGGATGTCCCCGGAAAGGCATTTCCAGTAGGCGAAGCCACCTGTTGTTGCCACAGGCTCGGCATGAGGCTTGTCATTTCCTTAGCCAGCATTTCTGCTGCTGCTTCCACGACTCCATCAAGTTGGGTAGTGGAACAGGAGATAGATTGGCTAGAAAGTTCAGGAGTCCACAGACTGACACTATTGTGATAGGTCAAGGGGGTTTGGGCCAGGGCTGTTCCCCCACTATCTTCATAGACGGCAAGAAGGCTGAGATCGACCAAGGCGTTGTATCGAGTTTCTTCGCCCGTTTTGGTGACAGGGTCAAATCCAAATTGCTGCAGATCGACCGTAATCCGGTATCCGTTAAGTGGGGCACCTTGAGCTTGGCCCACCGGTGGTTCTGCTTGGACCCCATTGAAGCGATCCTGGCCAACCCGGATAAATGTGTTGATAATAATGTTTCCAACAGGAATAGCATAGGGCAAACCACAGGCGTCGACGGTGTGAGTGGAATTCACCAGTTTCGGTGAAAAGGCATACGTCACAGCCACCGGTAGACGAGGTTCCGCTTCTTCTTCAAATCCTAGGCGAGGAATAGAAACTTTGTCGCAGGCTGAGCAGACAAGGAAAAGTATCCCAATCACACTGGTCGTGAAGACAGTTTTCAGCTTCGGGCACACAAAATTACCCTACCCCATGATTCGGTGAGTTGCAAGCTAAAATCAGTTCTGCTGTATTTTAGATTGGCCAATTTTTTTGTTACTCAAAATTGGCCATGATTTTTTGCGAGTCAGGCATGCTGTGCTGTTAAGGGAAAGCGCTGTTTTTTGTGACATGGTTGATCAAGGGTTGAGGTGGCTGAAGACGTCCATACTGGGATCATGCAAATCAAGAGAAAATTGTATAAGGGTTTCAAGATCAGGTGGATTTTCGATAATCAGGTCGAGCACTTGCTGAGGTGGCTTAGAGGTGGTCTTGCCCTGCAACAGGCTGCCAAGATCTAAGCGGGCATTGTCGTTGGCAGGTGTTCTTTAGGACTCATTTTTTCGTCGGTCTCCTTGACCCTCAGAGAGCCCAGGGTGGACAATTTATCATCACCTAGATTCTCTTATACCCTAACCGATGGAGGTGTCACAATGTGGCGTCATATTTTGATGGTTGTCGGGTTGTTGGTTCTTGTGTTGGGCGGTGCCTGTTCCTCCTTTGACAATACGCCCAAGCGGCTTTCTGCCTATCTCACGCCCGTTCCCGTGTCGAAAGGCACGACGGTTGCCAAGGTTCCTCTCCCAACGACGAAGATTTCCGCAGCTCTTGTGGTGATCAACGACCATGGGTTTCAGAAGTCAGCCCCCGCTTTGCAGCCCGGTACGCTTCAGGATCTCGGTAAAAACCTGCAATCTGTACTAGAGAAACAAGTACCGATTCAGCTCGTGACTGTCGTGTATCCTGAGGCCCTCCAACCAACCGGCTCTTCCGACCAATTCGTGTCATTGGCGAAAGAGCATGGTGTGCCTATCTTCTCTTGGCCATTTATCCAGTTCGGAATTGGAAGTTTCAGATCGCTTTCCCCTGGGAGGATCCCTGCAAGGTGGAGGGGGCCGTGGCTGGTTAGTGGGGTATCGGGCAGAAAATTATGCCAGATTGGAATTGGCCCTGCTTGAGGGCCAAACAGGGAAACTGGTGGTCAGTACCGATGGGCAGGCCTGGGCGGTACTTGAACGGTTGGCGGTGCCGATGGAATCCAATGTGTATCCAGTTGTGCGTCGTGCTCAAACCCTGGCGCCAATTTATCCCAATTCTGAGGAGGATGCATACGAAACACTTCGTTGGGTGTCGGGGCAGGATGCCATTGCGCAGGCTGTCATGCATCTAGAAGGGGCGTGGGAAAAGGACAAGTCTTCTTGAGGTGAGAACGAACCTTGTCAGGCTGTGGTTTTTTCTTTGTGTGATTCTGATTGGGTGTGTGGAAAGTCCACATCCTCGCCTGAGCGCTCTTTTCGGAAAACAGATATATCAACATCAGCAGCCTGATCCAGCGTGGCCTCAACTGCAACGGATTGGGCTGGTGGTCCATTCCGATCCCACAGGGCCCGGTGCGGCCCCGGCGATTTCCCCGGCTTTCCTTGAAACGTTAAGTCGACGAACCGAAGAGTTTTTAACGCAACAGTGTGGGGTTTCCTCTGTCGTGCCGATCGCCTTGCCGTCTTCAACCAACCTGCACAGCTTCAGCAAGGACTCATTTCTCAGTGGTCAGGAACATGGAATCTCTCACCTTCTTCTGGTGATATTGTCGAGTCGGGAATATTCGGGGCCAGTGACATTGGGTGAGGAACGCATGATGACGCAGATGAGTGGAACGACATTCGAAAACATGGCCCTGGCTGAAGTGGTGCTCCTGGACCTTGCTGATTATGCCGTGACCTTTGACCTAGCAGGGGCGGCGACTGAAACGCTTGAAGTCTTGGATGCCCCCATTGGAGAAGGGAGGACGTCTCGAGCGGAATCGTTAGACATCTTACGGGCACAAGCCGGACAGCAGGCCTTAGATCGCTCGTTAAATATATTAGGGAAACGGTGCCACGGCGTCCGGTAAACGACTTATCCGAGTTCAAGGTTGTTTGCCGGACGCCGAGTGCTACATCTTAGCGATGGCATTCAACTCGGGGGATCTTGAGGTTGGAGCCGCGTGCCTCCATGAGTTTTGACCAAGCCATCCAGGACTTGGGGAATGGCCGTATTGAAGATCGGCTTCTTTAACAGCGTGAGGGGGTTCATCGTGTAGTCGTAGTAGATGCGCCACGTCACGAGCGACCCTGCGGCCCATCTGACTCCACCGTGACCGCGGCGATATGATTTTTGAGCTTGAACTTGAACGTGCTCTTTTCCGGGTCGATCTGATAGAAGTGCATGTGGGGTGGATCGTATTCCATGATCTCCTCGCGGATCTCGCCTCCGGCTAAAGAAACCCAACGGATGGTCCCTTTCCCAGGGCCTTCGATGCCGGTGCCATTATCATCGCAGCGAACCCCCTCCATACCTTTCAGACGAATCAGATCCTCGAAGATGACCTCCGGGGCCACGTCATAGTGGTAGATGAACAGATGCCGCCGCTCGGCACCGGTGTACTTGGAGATGGGGACGCCTCGGAATGTCGTCGCACTGGCAGTATATTCCGTCTTATACTTCGGCTCCGAATTCACCTGCGGCAATCCTCCGCTAAAGCCGGACAGAATGCCTCCTACGCCAAGAATTGCCATCCATCGTTTCATGACAGACTCCTTTCCATCGCGGAATGAGGTTAAAATGTCACCGCCAGCCCCAGCACGGGGCCATGCAAGGTCATATTCCATGTAAATTTATTGCGTCCGCTGCCATCGGTGTAATCCTGATATAAGGCCCGGTAACCAGCGGCCAGCGTCCCATCTAAGCCAAAGGGCCGAACTTTGTACCCGAGGAGGCCAACCCCATTCAACGTGATATCCGAGCCTACACCGAATCCACCAACATCACCCCGTACCCTGAAGGAGAGTTTGTCGGTCAACCCGATCTCAGTGACGGCCCCAACGAACGGATCGACCCAGTCTTTGCTCTTGTCTCTCGTTCCTATTCGCTTGAAATCCAATTCTATATCTAAATGCGTATAGCGGCCGCCGGCGAGCAGGTCGAAGGTGAACATTTGGTTCGCCCACGCCGGTGAGCCTCCCGGCACATTTGCCAGTGACCACTCAGCCAAACGGTACTTCGTGCCAAACCCGATGATCGTGATCGTCTCCGTGATATCCGCCTTGAGCGGCCCGAACGATTCATCATCGCTGCCTATTTTAGCCCAGACCGGCGAGACAAAGAATGTCCACGGCCCCT
>PVMK01189207.1_pt1 | contig 24392 bp, 26 predicted proteins | sample 1853481 | NCBI WGS metagenome assembly PVMK01 (sample SAMN08533507, study PRJNA380276) | Marine sediment metagenome, whole genome shotgun sequencing project.
GGAAAGCGGTATAAACTGCAGTTTTCCGGAGATCTCGTTGCAATGTCCGAACATCAACCGTCGAACGAAGAACTCACATTTGCCGCCGGCCTTTCTGCGATATTCTTGTGCATTCTTTTCGGGTCTAACGCCGTTGCCATAAAAATAACCTTTTCAGGCCTGGGTGTATTTACCACGGCCGCCATTCGATTCGGTATTGCCGCCAGTGCCATTTTTCTGTGGGCTAAAATCACCGGACAGAACACTGCTTTGAAAAAGGGTCAACTTCGTCAGGTGTTGATTTTTTCCTCACTGTTTACAATTCAGCTATCATTATTCTACCTGGGGCTCAGTAAATCCAACGCCTCCCGTGGTACGCTGCTGGCGAATCTAGTGCCGTTTTTTATTTTATTTCTGGCTCATTTCTTTATTGCCGGGGATCGGATCAACAAACGGAAATTTTTTGGGATCCTTCTGGGCTTTGCCGGGGTGGTTTTTATGTTTTTAGATGACCAAGACCTTAGCGCCGGTATTCGAACCGGAGATCTCATCATCCTTTTGGCCGTTGTTATATGGTCATGTTCAACCGTCTATTTAAAGCGGGTGATCGGAACCTTCAGTCCCTTTCAAATAGTGATGTACTCAACCCTGTTTTCAGTGCCCTTCTTTCTTATCGAAGCCTTGCTTTGGGACGATACCATGGTTTTCCATCTGGATGCGCCGGTCATCGGTGCCTTGCTCTACCAGAGCCTGGTGACGGCGTCCTTCGGGTTTGTGGCCTGGAACACCATGCTCAAGAAATACGGCGCCGTATCCCTGCATGCCTTTATCTTCATCATGCCCATAGCCGGGGTGGCCCTCGGGGGCCTGGTCCTGGGTGAGCCGATTACGATCAAGATCGTGCTGGCGCTCGTTTTCATCGTATCCGGAATTTTAGTGGTGCACTGGAAAACCAGAGAAGAACCACCGGTGTATCCGATCCGGCGAAGCATCTGACAACTCAGATAAAATGAAAAAGTTAATCTATTTTATTTTAGCGGGTTTAATCCTATTGCTGGGGTATATATTCCTGACATCTACCCATCAAGAATTCAGCAATGGTTCCGTTGGCGAAAAGGTAATCTGCTTTGGTGACAGTCTGACCCACGGAACCGGGGCATCCAGGGGCAAGGATTATCCGTCGCAGTTGTCGAAGATGATTTCCAGACCGGTGATTAATGCCGGCGTGCCCGGTGATACAACGGCCCGTGCGCTGCAGCGGCTTGAGCGGGATGTCTTATCATACTCGCCTGATCTCGTTCTAATCACTCTGGGCGGCAATGATTTGAAAAACGGCATTGCCAAAGATGTCGCCTTTGAGAACTTAAAAGTAATTGTCGAATCGATTCAGGAACAGGGTGCCCAGGTCATTATCGGCGGGCTGCATATTCCATTAAGAGATCGCGGTTTTGGAAGGGGCTATAAAGAATTGGCCGATGAGACCGGCGCTACTCTGATCCCCAACATCCTCGAAGGCATCATGGGAAACCGCAAATTAATGAGCGATCCGATTCATCCAAATGATGCCGGATACCAAATTATGGCGGAAAGATTCTACAAAGTGCTGCGGCCATAAAATTCCATTAAATTTTCCCACCGGACTTGTACTTGTAATCCACACTGCTAAGGGGCTTTTGTGCCAACAATATTTTCAGAAACTTATATATAGAGCCTGTTCTATTAGTTCATCAAGACGTTCTGTCAGATATACCGGTAGCGAAAGAAGCCGGTATGATACGGGTTTAGCCAAGGTCGTTTTTACCCTGATGTTTTCCAGCGATGGTTGGTTTATATTGAAGCGAACAGCAAAGTTAAGCCTCTTTTCGGCCATGAACTGATGCAGTGATTTCATGCTGCCTGCAGACCCGGATTTTACTTCAACAGGAACTACGCGGTTTCCATGTTGAGTTACATAATCGATTTCACCGAGTCGTCCACCCGTCCTTTGCCAGTAAAACAGTTGCGGAGACTCTAACGGCGTCTGGCAGGTGTGTAATTGCTGTCCGACAAACTGCTCCGCCAATCCTCCCTTATTTGAAAAGATAATATCTTTTGCTTCAGAGTGTTTGATTGATGAAAGTCCCAACTGGACGGAAATTAAACCGATATCCAACATTAGTGCTTTAAAAAACTTTTCGTTGGATTCCGCACCTAACGGTAAGCCGTTGCCGGTCGTATGCAGAACTTTTGTGCAGACTTTTGCCTGGCAAAGCATGGATAAAGCTTTTTTAATCCCAACCTGTTTTTTTGCTGGATTGACCCGACTGTACATAAATTTATTTCCCAATTGTTTGGCTACGGAAAGCAGGATTTTATTGAGCATTCCGGCATCGGTCTCTCCACCGTATTTATGAAAATCGTCACGATAGGTCGCTAACAAATCCTGCTGTATTTTTATGCAGGATTTTAAATTTATACTGTTTACCCATTCCTGGACGACTTCGGGCATCCCGCCAACAAGGCAATAGTCGTGATAAAGGTTCAAGCATTTTTTATGCAGAGATTCAGGCATCCTTGTTTCAAGGCTGAAGGACGACATTTTTTTATAAAGTGCTTCATTACCGGTTTCTATAACAAACTCGAAAAAGGACATTTGATCAAGGTAAAAATATGTAATACGTCCGACCGGCATACTGTAGCGGTATTTATTTAATGCAAAATCCAGTAATGACCCTGCAGCGATTACAGGAAGGTTTGGTATTTCTTCCTTAAACCATCTAAGTTTTGAAAATAGCTGGGGCGCGGCCTGGATTTCATCCAAAAAAAGTAATGACGAATCCGGCTTTATCGTTATCGCTAATTCCGCTTCGATATTTCTCATGATCTCGACAGGGTTATTTTCTGAAAACAGATCTGCCAGGCTTGGGAGCCGCTCAAAATTTAATTCCACCAATTTGAGTTTTTGGCGTTTTGCAAGGTCACGTACAAGCCAAGTTTTACCAACCTGTCTGGCTCCCCTCAATACTATGGGTTTCCGATTTTTGTTTTTCAGCCAGTTCTCAAGTTCATTCGCCGCAAATCTTTTCATATTTTGTTGACCCTTTCCGAATATGGATTAAAAAGAATATTTTTTAATAAAAAAAATATAAAACAACGCGTTGATTTTGTCAATAAATATAATAACAACGATATAAATTATACTTATATATAAATTTAAACGCGTTGTTTTTGTAGTAATAATTGCCGATCAGACGTGCATAATTGAGCGTCTCATAATTTCTACAATCTACTTAGAATATAGGAGTTTTTTAGGAATTCTGAATTTGCCCCGGAAATGGCCCCAGTGAAATGAAAAAAAAGTTTCACGGGGTAAAAATAATGGAATGGTGGAACGATGGAATATTGGTTTTCAAAAGGATGTTAACCATTTTTATTTTATCCTAAATCCCGCCGGTGGTGGGACCATTAATCCAAGATTCCAATTGGGGCGAAGCCCCTGTAGCTCCCATTATGTCGTGAACCCACTCATTTCTCGGATTAAGTTTTCATCGCGGTCGCTACCGAATTGTTGTGCCTTATAACAAGATGAACTATAGAGTTCCAGGTTGACACACAATTCTTTTGCGCTATACTCGGCACTTAAAAATATGAGGCTATAGGTAAATTTAAGGAAAACGAGACGCGATGGAAATCAAAACGTTTACTGTCGCCGATTTAAAGACAGCTCTGTTATCAGAGGATTTTTGGCTTACAAAAACCTTGCCGATAACAAAACATAGAGCATTGTCACACAGTCATAATCCCCGGGCCGATAAGGATGATCCGGTCTTACTGGTTGCCTATCAGGATAGCCAGGTGATCGGCTATCTGGGGATCCTTCCCGATAAAATCTTTGTCAACAACGCGGTGTACAAATTCGGCTGGTTGACCAGCTGGTGGGTTGATCCATCCTGTGCCACCACGGGAGTCGGCGCCATTCTTCTTTTTAAAGCCCTGAATGCGTATCAGCAGCAACTTGGCGTGTCAGGAGGCTCAAGGGAAGCCAGGAAAGCGCTTGATGCTTCGCAAAAGTTTAGGGCCGTAAAATCATTGAAAGGACTGAATATCACCTTTCGGCTTAATGTAACCCGGGCCATCCTTCGGAAGCTCCCAGCGTTAAAAATATTCCGGGTATTGTTTAAAATATTTGATGACCTGATGGATGAAATCGTGAATCTCAGGAGTTTTTTCTGGAAACGGGGTAACGATATCTGTCAGCGTCTAACCTTTGAGTATATTTCTTCCATAGATGAAGAGACCGGCCGATTTATCCAGCGACACCACCAGCAGGATCTGACCCGCAAAGGAAAGGCCGACCTCAACTGGATGATGATGTACCCCTGGATAATGTCAGCGCCGTTAAAAGATTCTGCCGCCAAGAGGTTTTATTTTTCGTCACGCTCCGAAAGATTTTACTATCTGGGTGTCAAGGTGTTTGAGCACAATAACGAAATGGTGGGGTTTTTCATGCTGAAAGTGCGTGATGATCGGATGAGCGTCGTGTATTCTTATTTTGAGAACCAACATGCCTTGTCTGTCACCGCCGCCGTGGTCTATCACATGCTGGCGATGGATGTGAGTACCCTCAGCCTGTATGATGAGCAGTTAGTTGCAAGTTTTTCAGAGTTGCGCTGTCCCTGTTGGTCTGCCAAAACGGTTTCAAGAGGATTTTCTCTGTCAAAAGCATTGGCAGATATACCCTTGACGGACTACCGTTTACACGGCGGAGACGGAGATCTCGCGTTTTATTAAATGGTATTACCTGGAGAAAACATTTGGCAATGCACCAAGAAATTACCCGAATGCTGTTTGGCGTCATTGACGAACTCAACCAGCTGCGGCCGACAGAAGAACACCTGGAGAAAAACCTGGAGACACCTTTAGCGGGTGATTCCGGAAGATTGGATTCAGCAGGATTGATTAATTTAATTGTCGTGACAGAACAAAAGACAGCCGAAGAGCTTGGCGTACCCATCCTGTTAACCGATGACCGCACATTGTCCCGGGTCAAAGAAGTCTTCCGCACCCTGGGGACCCTGGCAGACTACATCCAACTGCTGTTAAACGAAAAACGCGATGGATAAGCAACACTATACCTGCGTGCTTGTCTCAGATTTTAATCTGCAAAATTTTGGCGGTTACCTTGCCAATGATCCGGAATTTCCCAAAATAAAAGCGATTACCACCCCATTTGGACAGGCGGTATCAACCTTATTACACAAAGACTCACCGTGTTGGCAAAATGCACCGGATGTGGCCGTAATTTGGACCCAGCCCCAGTCCGTTAGCTCTGCTTTTAATGCCCTCCTCAGGTATGAACCGGTTGCGCTGCCGGAGGTGCTGCAACAGGTCGATGAATATTGTTCATTGCTGGTAAACATGAGTGGGTGGGTGAAGTACGCATTTGTTCCATCCTGGGTGCTGCCGTCATATCGAAGGGTCTTCGGGGTGCTGGACATGAAGACCGAAATTGGGCTGACGAACACCGTCATGCGGATGAATTTACGGCTGGCCGAGAATCTCGAAAAAGCTTCCAATATCTATGTTCTCAATACTCACAAATGGATAGAGCAGGCCGGCAGCCACGCATTCAGTCCTAAACTATGGTATCTGGGGAAAATCGTATTTGGCAATGAGGTCTTCCAGGAGGCCGTTGCAGATATCAAAGCCGCCTTAGGCGGGATGCTCGGGTTTGCCCGCAAACTCATCATCCTCGATTTGGATGATACGTTATGGGGAGGCATTGTCGGCGATGTCGGCTGGGAGAATCTTGTATTGGGAGGACACCATCACCTCGGAGAAGCCTATGTAGATTTCCAGCAAGCCTTGAAATCCATGAAGAACCGGGGAATTCTTCTGGCAATAGCGAGTAAAAATGAGGAGCAGGTCGCCTTGGAAGCGATCAGAAAACACCCTGAAATGGTGCTCAAGCTGGAGGATTTTGCCGGATGGCGAATTAATTGGCAGGATAAAGCCCAAAATGTCCTTGACCTGATGACCGAATTGAATCTTGGGCCCCAGTCTACCCTGTTTATAGACGATAATCCCGCCGAACGGGCGCGGGTCAAAGAGAGTCTGCCGGAGGTGCTTGTACCTGATTGGCCGCAAGACCCTCTGTTTTATCCGGCGGCCCTGCTCAGCTTACGATGTTTTGAGATGCCTTCTCTCAGCCAGGAAGATCTTGTCAGAACCAGCATGTATCATTCAGAAAACAAACGCCAGGCATTGAAACAAACCGTCAGTTCATTGGAGGAATGGCTAACCGGTTTAGCAATTCGTGTTCAGGTTGAAGAACTTCATCCTGCAAATCTGCAAAGAGCGACCCAACTGCTGAACAAAACCAATCAAATGAACCTTTCCACCAGACGGTTGTCAGAAGCAGAACTCATGGCCTGGGCCGAAGACAACCACCACAGGCTCTGGACAGTGCGCGTTTCTGATAAATTTGGTGATGCCGGTTTAACAGGTATTGTCAGCCTGGAAATTCAAGATCCAAACGCTCAAATTGTGGATTTTATTTTGAGCTGTCGGGTGATGGGACGAAAAATAGAAGAAGCCATGCTTGCCACCGCGATTCACTATGCGCAAGCATTGGGAGTAGAAGATGTGTGCGCCCGCTATATTCCCACCGCCAAAAATAAACCGTGTTTGGATTTTTTTAAAAGCCTGGCTCCCCGATTTCAGCAGCAGGGGGAGTGCTTTATTCAGGATGGAAAGAAGCCTTTTCCTGTCCCCGAGCACATTGAACTTGTCCATTAAGCGCCAAGCGCATAAAAAGCAACGGATCTATAACCCAAAAGAAGGCAATCCATTTTGGGGGCTTTTAATTTCACTCCAGTACTCCAGGATCGAGACGCTCGAGAACTTATGGCAAACTTATAATTACCTTTTTATTGGTTATAGGTCCGAAAAACAATGACCCAGCGCGTATTTACATCTGACGATCAGCTCGCATTTGCAAAACTCTCCGGCGACTATAATCCTTTGCACATGGATCCCATCGGTGCCCGGCGTCTCCTGTTTGGGCGGCAGGTCGTTCATGGCCTGCATGCCTTGTTTTGGAGTGTCGATCATTATTTAAAAACCCGGACACAACCTTTGGAGCTAGAGACTGTCAAAGCTAATTTTCAGGCAGGCCTAGGGGTAGGGCAGACCGTCAGCTGCATGTATACCAGACAATCTGAACACCAGGTTGAAATACGACTGAAGACCGACGAGATGCCCGCGGCGTGGATTCAAATTGCCTGGAACCTCTCAAGTCAACAGCAGGCAGACACTCTCCCCGCGGCATCTCAAGAACCGGAAAAATGCCGGCAACGCTGCCTGGACGAGGTGGCAGCGGCGTCGGGCAACCTCTCCCTGTATTTTGACAAAGAGTACGCCGCGCGGCTTTTTCCCAACCTCGTGCGGGTGTTGCCTCCCCTGCAGCTTGCCGCTTTGCTGGCGACGACTCGACTGGTCGGCATGGAATGCCCCGGACACCACTCCATCTATTCGGGACTCAATCTGACATTTTTCTCAGATAGTGCCGGAGTTTCGAAGCTGAATTATCAGGTCGCGGATTGCAACAAGCGCTTAGCCCTGCTCTTAATGGATGTTAAAGCGCCAGGGATGAAAGGACAAGTAAAAGCCTTCTTGCGACCCAGACCTCAAGAACAAGCCGCGTTCACGGAAGTCTGTCGTGAAGTTGAATCAGAAGAATTTTCAGCCCAACGGGCCTTGATTATCGGAGGATCTCGCGGTTTAGGGGAAGTCACCGCCAAGCTCCTGGCCGCCGGAGGCGCCGAGGTCACCATTACTTATTATCACGGCCAACAGGATGCACAACAGATCGTAGAAGAAATTGTTTCTCACGGCGCCAAGGCGGATTGCCTTCCGTTGAATGTTCTGGAACCATCGCAAGGACTGTTGAACAGGGTTGCGAATTGTTCGAAGCCTCTGTATTTATATTATTTCGCCACCCCGGCTATTTTTGGAGCAGCGAAAGGCAGGTTTTCGTCACAGCGCTTTACCACCTTCAGTGACTATTATGTCACCGGGTTTCTCCGGACTGTTCAAACCCTGGCGGATCCCTCAAGCGGTTTGCAAAAGATATTCTATCCATCTTCCTCAGCGATAGAGGAACTTCCTTTGGATATGGGCGAGTATGCCGCAGCGAAAATGGCCGGTGAAATCCTTTGCGACTTTTTGCAAAAGGCAAATCCCGGGCTTACCATCCACAAACCCCGGTTGCCGCGAGTTGCCACTGATCAAACGGTCAGTCTGTTACCTGTGAGTAATCAGGACCCCGTGTCAGTTCTTTTAACCCAACTGCGTAGTCTCAGGCAGATGTGACATTTACAATGTGCCTGATACTCTGAAGCCCGGCCTCTAAAAACCTGCTGTCGCCATCGAATGCCGGATCATAGGAAGCGATGGCGCATCCCCGTATTGGAATGTATTCCTTGACCAGCGCAATGGCTTTGATCATAAATTCCGGCGATAACCCCCCGGTGGCGCCGTAATGATTGGCGGCTCCCCCGCCGACTTCAAACGCATCCATGTCGATATGTAAATAAATCCCTGTCACCCGGTTTTGAAGATGGATCAACGCCGCTTCAATTCCCCTGAGGATTTCATTTTCCTCTCCGGCCTCTGTTCGGACAAGGTGTATTTCACTTTGCTCCAGTAGACGTTGTTCCTCTGCGTCTAGGTCGCGTGCGCCGACCAGTACTAAATTTATTTCGGCCACTGGATGAAATCCCGGTATGGTTTTGGCCACTGATTTCCAGCAGCGCCCGGTGGCTATGGCAATGGGCATTCCGTCCAGAAAACCGCTGAGGGTGGTTTCCGGGGTGTTAAATTCGCCATGGGCATCAAACCAGACGACTCCCAGATTGTCCGGGCCGATCCCGGCGATGGTGCCCAGGCAGCTGTTGCAGTTGCCTGACAGAATCACGGGGAAAAAATCTCTTTCAATGGTGTTGCGAACTTCAATGGCCAGAAGGCGGTTGAGTTCGAAGGCAGTCATGACTTCTATAGTGAAATCGGCTTGGGATTCGATCTGTGAAATCTTAACCTGATGACCGTCGGCTTCAAGTATCCGGTCGATATTATGTTTGATGAAGCGATCCGGTCCCAGACCCTGTCGCTGTTCTTTGTATCCGCAGTCATAGGGAACTTTAAGGATATGAATTTTCATTTTTCTATTTTCTTATAGCCTGTCGTATAAAAAATTCGGCAAGATTTTTAGCAGTCCACCGACAATTTTCCACCTTCTGGTAATGTAGGCCTGTTTTTTCTTTTTTGCAATTGCGCTGTATATCTGTTTGGCAGCCTTTTGCGGAGGTGCTACCCAGAACTGCCCTTCTCCTTTGGCCATATCCGTATCCACGAAGCCGGGTCGAATGTCGGTAACGGCAATGGGGAATCCGGATTTAACAGCTTTTTTACGCAGTCCTTCCAGATAGTTTGACACAAACGCTTTGGAGGCATTGTACGCCGGGGCCTCTCCATCACCACGCAGGGCGGCGATGGATGAGATACCGACCAGATGCCCGGATCGTTTATGCAGGAAATGTTTGAAGGCAACATTGGCTACAGCCGTAAAGCCTACTACATTCGTTGCAATGGTGTCGGATTCCTTTGAAAATTCCAGTTCCGGGTTAAGGTGCCCTGTACCGGCACTGATCACAACCAGATCCACCGTCCCCAGATCTGCTATTAAGCCCTGCATCGATTGGCGGGTGGTGGTGATCTCGGCTACATCCATTTGTACGGCGCGGGATGGATTGGGCAGTTTTTTTTCTAAGTCAACTAAAAGATCGATTCGCCGGGCGACAAGTCCCAGTTGAAAACCCTTGGCGGACAGGATTTTTGCAAGTTCTCTGCCGATACCGGAGCTGGCGCCAACAATAATTGCGGTTTTCATTTTATATTTAAGTTATTGATATTGACGGTCACAATATCCTCTGGCGCCGTATTGATGATTTGCCCCTGACGCTCACCGAATCGTCAGCCAGATTCCTGCCAGCAATAGCGCGATACCGAGCATTCGCGATAGGTCAAGGGGTCGTGTTGCCGCCCCCAGAACACCAAAATGGTCTATCAGGGCCGCAACAACAAACTGGGAAGAAACTATAATGGTAAAGGTGGCAACCAGGCCCAATCGGGGTGCGCTGTAGCCGATGGCACCTACGATAATCAATCCCAGAGCCCCCGAAGAGTACGCATACCAGGGCACGCTCTGCCAGGCTCCCAGGTTCCCGCCGCGCATTAAAATCAATACCAGGAAAATCAGCAAACCGCCGCCGGCATAGGTAATGAAAACGCCCTCCAAGGTGCCGATGGTTTTGTCCAACAGGCCCATCATCTGGGCCTGCAAAGCTATCGTGACGCCGCCGATGGCAGCAACAATAATTAAGAGTGTCGAGCTACCCAATTAATTGCCCTCCCTTCTTTTAGTAATACTGTTCGTTTTTATATCAGCTATGAGCTCTAGGCTGTGAGCTTTTTTAATATCTTTAAGCTATAGGGGCACACCGCCGAGCAGATTCCGCAGTTATGCCCGTTGTGGAATTGGTAGTAGTTTTCTTTTTTCCAACGATCACAGGCCGCAACATCCAGGATTTCTGCTCGCGGCATTCCGGCAACCCAGGCGCTGCCTTTCAGTGCCCCGGCCGGGCAGGCCTCGACACAACGCATGCAGGTGCCGCAAAAACTGCGCTCAGCCGGTGATCCGCAGGGAAGTTCCATGTCTGTAAATACGGTTCCCAGACGAACCCAGGAGCCGAATTTGCGGGTGATCAGCTGGCAATGGCGGCCGATCCAGCCCAGACCGGCCCTGGTGGCCGCGGTTTTCTGGGGGAAATCCCCTTTTATGTTGACCGGATCTGTTCGTTCGGAAGCCGCCAGCGGTTGTGCCCGGTAGCCTCTACCTTTGATTTCGGCTGTCAATCCGGCGGCCGTATCATTGATCAGATCATTTACCCGCGCGTACTCATCGGCATAGGCCCGGTTGGGGCCGTGTTGGATCCCGGCCATAATTGCGGGGGTCATGGGAATGACATAAGACAAGGCGGATGGAAATCCCCGTCCGCTGGAATCCTTTGGCGTGGCAAATTTACGGAGGTCGGCTATACCCCAGAGGACTATTTTTTGCTGCTGCATGGATGAAACCAGCCAGGCAGGGAATGTACGATCGGATTCCGACAACTGCCTTCTCCTTATTCTGGTAAAAAAAAACCGTGTTGTGTCCCGGAAGTAATTGCTAAAACCCGGGCGGTCTGGTCATTTCCTGCGCAGGCCCTATTGTATACTATATCTTCAAGTCCTTTAAGCCGAACTTTTCCAGCATGAAGCGGTGAAATCCTTCGTCATCAAGTCGGCCGCGGTTTCCAAGGAACTCATCGTTAATGGGGCCAGCGGAATAGACTAATTTAGGCGTCTCCGAGAGAACGGCTTCCAGGATCAGATTGGCGATGAGGTCCGGTCCGGGAATATGCAGATCAGCGAACAACTTTCCCGTATACTCTCCGGCTGTCTGATAGATGGGTTTGTAGTCCGGATCTGTTCTGGCCATAAGATCACCTGTCATTTTAGTTGCGGCGTCATTGAACTCCGTGTCGATGGGGCCAGGTCGGATGGTTACCACCCTTATTCCGAAAGGTTCCAATTCTAAACGCATTGCATCCGTGATGGCCTCCAGAGCATGTTTGGAGGCGGCATAGACGCCGCTTCCGGGGAAGGTGAATTTTCCGACGATGGAGCTTAAATTAACAATAATTCCCTTTCTCTGACTGCGCATAGCCGGTAGACAGGCCTGGGTGATACGAATGAGTGCGAACAGGTTGACTTCAAATAGCCGTTTGACGGTTCCAATTGAAACATCTTCCAGGGCACCCCGAACGCTGTAGCCGGCATTGTTTACGAGTACCGAAACAGGCGTCGGCAGTGCGGACAGGTAGCCGCAAAACTTTTCAGTCTCTTCGGGCTGTGAAAGGTCCACATGCACGGGAGTGATGCCCTCAACCTGATCGGCCAATTCGACGAGACGCTCCTTACGTCGGGCCGCTGCGATGACGGCAAAACCCTTTTGGGCCAGTTTAAGGGCGGTCTCGCGTCCGATTCCACTGCTTGCTCCGGTTACCAGTGCGGTTTCTTTTTGCTCTGACATTTGTACCTCCTTAGTACAGTGTTAAATCTAATGTAAGTGGAACTGCAAGCTGCATGCTTTGCAGGAGAAGTATTATACTTGCACAATCCAGTCTTTTGCCGATTTCAGTAGATCTATAAAATCCCGGGCATCCAATTTTCCTTCAGGTTGCACCGTCAGCACCCCGGTGCACACATCGATCTCATATGCTATCATTTTCTCCTCCACCTTCGACACCCTTTGAAGTTATTAAAACCCTGCGTGTTCCCACTATCCTTTAATTCGGCTTCTAATTAAATTCCATCACCGAATCCAACCCGCGTTTAAGTCCGGTGAACGTGCCCACCTTTCTGATGGCCAGCAAAGCGCCATCAACATAGGGTTGGGAGCTGGCACCGGCCTCATGGCGCAAAATGAGCTTTTGATCCGGCATGCCAAAGATGACTTCGGCACCGATGACATGTCCCGGAAGGCGGATGGCGTGAACCTGGGAGCCGTTGAGTCGCGCACCCCGGGTTTCTTGAACCCCTTGTGTTTCTTCGATGGCCACGTCCAGAACCGATTCGCGGACCTGGCCCAGCCGCTGTGACAGTTCCCGTACGGTTCCGCTGGGCGCATCAATTTTACCCGAATGGGCATAATCGATTATTTCCCAGTGCGGAATATGTGCGGCTGCAATTTCTGCAAACTTTTGCAGCAAAACCACCGTCAGTGCAAAGTTGCCCACGGCCAGGACACCCAGCCCGGAGGATGTGGCGACCTTGTCAATTTCAGCGTAGTCTTCATCCGTCAGGCCGGAAGTCCCAACCACAACATTGGACCCGGCCTCAAGGGCCAGTAAAATGTGACGCTTGGCAACATCCGGTTTGGTGAACTCAACCAAAACGTCACAGGGTACCTTGAGGGCATCTTCCACCGAACCGCTGACGATAAGGGCAAGGTCAGCAATATTCAGGGCATCGCCCAGAGACTTACCGGTCTGGCTGCGGGACACGGCCCCGACAAGTTCCATATCATCGGCTTCATATACGCCCGCGGCCAGTGATGAGCCGGCCCAACCCGTTGCGCCTGCTAAGCAAACCTTAATAGACATGGTATTGACCTCCTTAGATTGTTATTATTACTAATACGGCTACAGATGAATAGACAAACTTATCTTCTATTCCGAAAGGGAATAATCACCGCAGAGACGCAAAGAGCGCAGAGTTATTTTAGTATCCCTTTCGGGGATGGTTGAAACTCTTCGTATGAAATTCCGCCTGGCCGGAACAGTGAAAAGATTTTTTAGTGTTTGCAAAGTTATATATTTCGGCCAATGGCCAGAAGGTTTTTCAACCGTCCCGGACCGTTTTTTTCTATTTCATCCAAAATTCGTTGAAATATCATGGCCGTCGCCAGCGCGTCCCCCAGGGCCGTGTGCCGCTCCTGGATTTCAATGCGAAAATGCCTGGCAACGGTGTCCAGGTCCTGATGGCCTTTTAATCTGCCCGCGTAAGAACGCAGGTGAGGGGGAAAGCAAACCTTGCGGCACATGGACTGGGCATCGAGCACCAGGTTCTGAACGGGAAATCCGTGGGTTTGCCGCATGTAGACATTGAGAAAATGCAGATCAAAGCGCACATGGTAGCCGACCAGAATATCGGTTCCCAGATAGCCAAGAAATTTTTTAAAGACCTCGGCAAATGACGGCGCATGGTCCACCATGGACGGCATAATTCCGTGGATCTTAACGGCTGATGAGGGGATGTCCCGGCCTGGGCTGACCAAAGAGCTGAAAACGTCTCCCAGGGCAATCCGGCCATCCACCACCCGGTAGGCGGCCGCGCTGACCACCCGGTCATGGTCCAGGTTCAGACCGGTGGTCTCTAAATCTAAAATTACATAGCGCAGACTTCTGGCTTTCTGGCTAATACCGAGATGATCCAGGGCCTTCAGATTTGTGAGCGCCAGGGGATGGAGTTCTTTTCCCCGGGATCGCATCTTAACCAGGCGATTGCGCCAGCGGACGAGTAGTAGACTGGACATTATATTTCCACCAGCTTGGTCTGGAAGCGAAATTCAATGGTTTCCTGCAGGCGGCGCACGACGGCGAAGCTTTCCTTGAGCATTTTACGCTGCAATCCGTTCAGACTCGCCGGATCCAGAAAGTTATCCGGCTCTTCCCCCTGGGCCAGGGCGTCAAGGTGGCGGCTGATTTGCAGATAAATGAGGAATTCGTAAGCTTCGCGCAAATCAGCGTGAAAGTTACTGTCGATGATGCCGATGCGGCTGATTTCCGCCAATCGGTCAAGGGTATTGCGGGTTTTTATCCCCAGGCTTAGGCTCAGCACCCGGGCGGCGTCCACCACCGGCGTCAATCCCCGTTGTTTCAGATCGAATTTATTTTTATGCTCGCCGGATTTTTCGACCACGAATCGTTTGAGCAAACTCAACGGTGGCCGGTTGATAAGAGAATTTTTGGCCATAAAGCGCAAAAAAAGTCCGCTTTTGCGGATGGCCTTCAGCAACTGGTCCTGCAAAACATAGGGGAAGTTGGTGCCGGCATAGATCGGACGAAAATCAAAGAAAATGGACGCCATCAAAAGCGGGTGCGGGCTGGGGTCTTTGATCCACCCTAAAAATGTATCCAGCCAGAGATCTTCCGGTTGACACAATTCAGGATTGGAGGCCATGATCCCGCCCGGGCATTCGGGAATTCCGGAACGTACCAGATAGGCAACCACCCGCTGCGAAAACTGCAAAAACCATTTTTTGCATTCAGCTTCATCGCAGTCCGGTGTCGCGGCAAAAAACAGGGCATTGTCCTGGTCGGTGTGCAGGGTTTGTTCCTTGCGGCCCTCACTGCCCAAGGCCAACCAGCCGTACGGGACAGGGGGTTTTCCAAATCCCTCGCCTTCCATCTCATCTTCGACCAGTTCGAGGATTCGAATTGTCAGCCGATCGTTGAGTTCGGTGACCAATGCGACCAGTTGTTTGACCGGACCCCCCTGGCGCAGCATCATTTCAAGTACGCTGTCGATTTTGTAGCGCATACCGATGAGCGTGTCCAGCGAGGTGGTACGCCGGATTTCGGCAATCACTTGAAGCGGAGAGCTGCCGGCTTCCATCTGCAAATCGTGTTCGCTGATGATGCCGACCATGTGATCGCCTTCGACCACAACCAGAAGACTGACACCATGGCGGCTCATGGTCAACAGGGCGTCAAAGGCATCGGCTCCGGGAGAGACGGTTTGCACCGGCTGGCTCATAATCCCGGCCACTGCAACTTCTGGGCTGAGACCGGCCGCCAGCACCTTGGTGCGCAAATCATTGTCGGTCATGATACCCAGCGGGTAAAGACCGTTTCCGGTGACCACAATAGAGCTGACACGGCGCCGGGCCATCATTTTGGCGGCTGATTGCACGGATATATAAGGCGCGCAGGTCAGCAGATTTTTGGTCATTATATCGGCAACCCGTTTACCGGTAAGGAACACCTCCATACTGATAGCGTTTTGGCCGATCGGTTGTGGCCGCTGGAAATCTGTTGTCTGGCGTACCGCTTTGATGGTTCGGGCCAGCGAAAAGCTGAAGTAGCGCTCGAACACCGGGTAGCTGCTAACCAATTGCCGGACATCTGCTGTCGGGAGCATCGGGCAGATGAGATCCTGGTGGGCGGAGATATCAAACATGGCCGGTTTATCCTGTAGAATGCTGGTGGCGCCGAAATAGTCTCCCTCACCGCGCACGTCGACAAGCAGATCTTCACCCTCATCGTCGATCAAAGAGATTCTGGCGGCACCCTGCTGAATGATATACAGGTGTTGAAAGGAGGGATCCCCTTTGCTCTTGATACGTTGCCCCCGGGGAAAATAGGCCATCTCTATTTGTGATACCACCCGCGTCAGTTCGCTGGCCCCCAGGGTGTCAAAGGGGGGTACCGAGCGCAAAAATTCGAGTACACGCTGATTGGGAATCTCTATTCCGGATTCGTTTTGTGGCTGAGAATCCATACCGGCTCCTGCCTCGGGTCATTTATATTAATGAAATTAAGTTCATCCCCAGACGTTGTGTTCAATACTCCATCCGCCATTTCCGGGCAAGCATCAAATAAAATCTTCCCCGGGACGGATACCTTTTTTTTGTAGGCCGGCATCGATATCGATACCGCCGACGTCATAGAACTCAACCCGAAATCGTACCTTTCCGGTTATCGCTACATGGTGAAAGCGTTCGGGAAATATGACAATCGGATGTTCGGGGTCTGCGTCCAGGACATTATCGGCATCATCTTCCCAGACAAATTGAAGAACGCCTTCTTCCACGACCAGGTATCCGAATCGTCCTCTTGGGGCGAGATGCTTCTTTAAAATGCCCGGCACCACTGTTTCTTCAGTCATTGTTGGGGTGGAACCAATTTTCTTGGCTCTCTGTGGAAGAGTTTCATCTTGGTAGTTCATATGCAGCCTCCTGTAGATTTATTTAAAAGCGAAAAAGGCTCGAATCATTTCTAATTCCATTGTTCCTCCTTTTGTAATTTCAGACCAAAGCCGCGTTGAGAATCAGAGGGTTAAGGTTTTTGAAAAAACATTTATAGTGATAACCCCCGCGACGATCAACCCCATACCGATCACGGCCGGGAAGTCCGGGATTTGTTTATACAGCACCATGCTAGCCAGGACGATCAGTACAATTCCGATGCCGGACCACAGGGCATAGGTGATACCGACCGGAATTGATCTCAGTACCAGGGTCATTAGATAAAATGATATCCCGTAGCCTGCAATAACAACCAGACTTGGCCAGAGCCTGGTGAATTCTTCCGATGCTTTTAAAGCACTTGTCGCGGCCACCTCGGCGATTATTGCCAAAGCCAGATATAAGTACGCCATTTTCCCTCCCCTTACAACGTCTTAACAACAAGTTCATCAGTCTGCCATCAGGCAAAGATATAAATAGAGAATATTGATGTAATATAAATATCAATAGGGCGCTTATCAAGACAAGAATAGGAGGGTTGAATTTGGAGTGCTCAGTTCAGACAAATATTGTTGAAAGATAGGACTTCCATGATATTTTATTTCTTCTTTTCTTTTTTCCCCTTATCACCCATATCTGTTTCTCCTTGTTTGAAAATGAATTGTTATATGATTTTCTCTTCAAATCTATTCAATTCTACATTCTTTCGGACGTGTTGCGGTTTAAAAATACGACCATTCATTGCTAGGTAGACACCGGGTCCGAGAATCTGAGCCGCAGTGACGGCGCTGCCTATATTAAACACTGCGTCGCTATCTCGGAATTGGGCGGGATACATAGAGCCAGTCATTACGATCGTCTTACCTGAAATATTCTCAAGTACCTTTGCAGTTTCAATCATTGTATCGGTGCCGTGAGTGATAACAAGTCTTTCCGATTGAGTAGACTCCACTTTCTTCCTAATCAGCGCCCGGTCTTCATCTGTGAAGTCGAGGCTGTCTTTTCTAATAATAGATTCAACCTCGTAATCCAGAACGACATTAGCCCGCTCCAAAACTCCGTTCGCTTGTGGATCTCCAACCTGATAGTCTGATTTCTGGTCGAAGTAGACCTTGTCGATAGTACCACCGGTTGTGTAAATCTTGATTTTCATATCTTAATTGACCAAGGCATATAACGCTGCGCTTCAGCCGCGCGGCCCTTCGCGTCGGCTGCTAGGGCCCGGTTATACGGTTATAGTTGAAATAGCTTTTGTCCTGCCAACAAAAAACTAGTCCAGATCCAACTTCGCTTTACACTGATTACATTTCACAACACCCCGGAAAACTTTATTGCCGCATTCAGGACAAATATAGCGGGCCTCTTCATCTTGAATCCATTTTTCAGTACCGACCTCTCGCCAATACGGAATAGCCCGTAAAATTACCTTTTTGCCAATAGTCATGGGAAAATTTTCAATATACTGACAAGGGAATTCATCGCATTGATGACATCCGGTGTAACCTTTCTCTCTTGTGCAGTCTCTGATCTCACACTGCCGGCAGTGCATAAACGGTTCATCAGATAAGCAGCCACGGCATTTAATATTTTCTATCGAAAGATTTTCACTATTAGGAAGGATTCCTTTGTCGGGACCCTCTCCCTTGTAAAGATTCACTAACCGCTCCTTGAATTTGTGATTATCATCACGGTGTGCGATATAAATGGCACAGACTCCGCAATAAAGACCACAAGGAGAAATAAAATCCGGATTTATCATCATAATTCTAATCCCTCCTGATTTGTCATCTTCTTATATTACGAATGCATAACGCTCAGGCATAAGTGGCGAGCGATAATAAATCCGGCAGATGTGAAAACCACGTCAGCTAAAATCAGCCAAGGTTTCTCAAAATCGCAAGATCAAGATATAGCCCGTCCATCTTCAGGCCTTTGTTATCTTTTATAAATCCAAAGAAAATTGTATAGCCTCACGCACTCGTTCCAGTTTATCTTCAGACAGTGTTGTTATTAGCGATCCAATCTTTCCTTTGGATACCGTCTGTATGTGATCGAAATTTATTGCGCAGTCTTTTGTCATCCCGTCTTGTTTGGTGAGGAATATTTCGCTGGGTATATCCCGAACCGTCGAGGTAATGGGAGCCACAGTGACTTCTCCAAGGTATTCTAATATATAATCACGGGTTAAAATCAACACCGGCCGCTTTTCTATCAGGAGTTTTGAATTTGTACCATCTGATTTCACCCCTCTTCATTCATCCCCCCAATTCTGTTCTTTTTCCCAAACACTGAACTCCTCTCTGTTGACGGGATGAACCGCGTAGCCTTGGCGGTGTTTCAATTCAAGACGGCGAATGTTGTATTCTTTGACCGCCTCCCGCAACGCATTTCGCGTAAATGCGGATCGTGTTGTATGAAGTTCATTTGCTATGGCGTCGACCTTTTTTACGAGATCATCATCCAGAGTCATTTGTATAGTGCGCATAATATATTCCTTGAATATGGATAATCATAGCTATAGTATATGAACATGATCGTGTGTGTCAATAGGAAAAATAATTCTGGGTGATATGATGAATTGGAAAGATAACGTCTTGAATGAGAGGTTTCTGGAATGGAGCGAGGAACGAGCGCAGTGTAAGAAATCCTTCTCCATTCTTTTGTTATCTTTTTCTCAGCATTCTCACTTTAATACTCAGATGGTATCACCTTTGATAAGACTTTATTCACAATAAATTGAGGCAGTAACCTTTCCAGCATAATTCCTATTTTCAAAGAAATTGGAAAAAGATACTCTTGAATTTCCAATTCCAACGCCTTTAAGATATGTTGCGCTGCTTGCTCCTCACTCATTGAAAAAGGCTTTGGAATCCCATCTCTCTTATTTTTATCTGTATTTACAAAACCAGGACAAATTGTAAGTATATTGATTTTATAAGGTTTTAATTCAATTCTGGCGGTACTCCATAGGGTAACAACACCAATTCCAATAAATCCGATTCCTGCAACTAGTTTTGCAATCCTTGGATTTATCCATTGACTTAGTTGACTACCTATTAGAACAGCAAACAAAGATGATAAAACAAATGCTAAAGAAGATGCAGCAAAAACACTCCATTTGTTTAATTGCTGATCAGTTGAAAACAAGATAGTTGCCAGTTGAGTCTTATCTCCAAGTTCGGCAATAAAAACACTAAAAAAACTACCCACAGAGCTTGCATAGATTTCCTTTTGAATGAATCTCAGTTTTGTTTGGTTTGTGCGTCTTGGACACAGGCGATCCACTTAGCGTGGCCCGACCCCAGGACACAGGACAGAGGACCTCAAGCCCACCGTCTTCCAGACGGTGGTCGTTCAGTTTTGCTTTAATACCCTGTGCAAATCTGAAATATGGCGGGTCGGGTAAACGCCGGTGGGGCATACCCGGCTGCAGTTTAGTGCTTGCTCGCACAGACGCTCACCGTTTTTATTTGCGGCCATTGAAAGAAGCGATTCAGCTTTTTGCGGTGATTTTTTCAATTCATTGCTTAAGGCCGCAAGGGCCGCAGGTCCTAAAAAGCCTTTGTTTTTATGTGTTACGGGACAGGCCGAGACACAGGCGCCGCATTCGATGCAGTTTTCAAAGCGTTTAAATTCTTTGATGCCTTCCGGCATTTGAGAGGATTTCACATTTTCGGAATTTTTCAAATAACTCCAATCTTCGGAAATGTTTGTAAAAAGCGGGGAGATGTCCACCACCAGATCTCCGACCGGTCGGAATCCGTCCAGGGGGGCCAGGGTGATGGATATACTCTTCAGATCTTTTATTTTGGTGGTGCAAGCCAGGCTTTCTGTTCCATTGATTTTGCAGGCGCAGGTGCCGCAGGAAGAATGGTGGCAGGAATGCCGGTACATCAGGGTGGCGTCCTGCTCGAGACGGATTTTTTCCAGACCATCGAGGATAGTCATATCGGGCTTTACTTCGATGGAGAAGTTCTGGAATTGGGGTGGGTCGATGAGTCCCGGTTTGTAGCGCAGAATACGGAATGTGATTTTTTTAATAGACATGTCGGAGTATTTTTTACATTTATAATGAATGGATTCTTTTTTTATTTTTTTTATTTAGACAGGATTGCTTTGATTTTGGAATGCGGATTTTGGAATGCGGATTTAAAAAAAGTAAGAACCCGACTTAAATTCCTAAATTCCTTGCTGGCTTATGAACTTACCAACTCATGAGCTTATCAGCTATCTAAAGATCTGTGTTTATCCGTCTATATCCGTGTCCCAATTGATTTTTTAAATTAGTCGCAGAGACAGGCAGATTTACACAGACTTTTTATGAAGTCATTCTGTCCGAATAAAAACTGCAGTCGCTTCGCGATGAAGTATTTATTACTTTCAATCTCTGTGCCTCTCCGTGTCAATCCGTGGTTAAATATTAGTTTTGTTTATAAAAATGCCGATAGTGAAGTAATTTCTCGGTTTTGGTTTTACAGGCGATATTGCGGCCGGTTTTACGGCAGATTAGATCTGCGATTTTTTCGGCCATAAGTCTCAGAGTGGTGGCTTTGCCGCCGATGACCGATATCAGTCCTTCCAGGTTGTCCCGTTGTTTGTGATCACAGCAGTCAAAATCACGGCTGATTTCCTGGGGATCTTTGGCCGCTGCCTGTGCAATCAGGGGGCGGACGGCGTACCACGTGGAATGGATTTCGGCTTTTTTAACCGCCGGAATCAATTTGGTACCCAGTTCAATTAATCTCGGCCCGTGATCTTTGGGCAATTCAACCGCATCCGGATCATCCGCCAGCCAGATGGAGGTCCCCAGGATGGTAAGTTTGCGCTGGGGAACGATAATGTCGCCTTCACCGGCTTTGTGGAGCCGGTTGATTACCATGTTTGTCAGGCGGGCGTTGACAGCCACCATCACCCCGGGTCCCGGCTGAATAGGCAGTTGAATTCCGGCCAGGTCGCAAATTTTGCCGGCCCAGGCGCCGGCGGCATTTACGAACAGGTCCCCGCGCACATCGTATTCGCGATGGCTTTGATGATCCAAAACTCTGATACCCGTGACGGCACCTTCGGCCTGGGAAAACCCGATGATTTCAGAAAAATTATGGATGCGGGCGCCGTTGGCTCTGGCGGTGGCATAAAAATGCAGGGGCAGCCGCCAGGCATCCATGGTGCCGTCCGGTACCTGGACGGCACCTTTGAGAGACGGATTTAACTCAGGTTCCAGGGCCAGCGCCTGTTCTGCGGTGAGTTCTCGGGCGGGGATACCGCGCGCCCGGCAATTTTCCAGAAACGAGGGTTTGTAATCCAGATCGGCTTCGTCCAGGGCCACGAAAAGCCCGTCGTTTTGTTCGATGGCCTGGGGTACGATACGCCGCAGGATTTTGTTTTCGCTGATGCACTCCCTGGCGGCCGCCGGATCGTGAACCGCATAGCGCGCGCCGCTGTGCAGCAGTCCATGATGGCGGCCGGTGGTTCCGGATAAAAGCTCGCCGCGCTCAAAAAGTGAGACCTCAAATCCCCGCAAGACCAGGTCATGGGCGATCGCCGCTCCGGTTCCTCCACCACCGATAATAATTATATGTTCCATATAAGAAAATGCCTAAAATGCCTAAAGTGCACTAAAATGCCTAAAATTTAATATTGATGGTATCCATTTTAAATTTACAGTGAACTAAAATGAGTTAAAGTGAATTCCTCTTTCAGTGGAATGACCAGGCTGCTGTTCTCTCTTTTATTATTGGTGTTTGAGCCATAAGGTCGACTCCAATGAGATTGAAGGCAACGCTGAGTTCCGATAGATTGTGAGTTTTTTTAAAATTAGATAGAATTCCTTAACTTTAGGCACTTTAGGCATTTAGTGCATTTTAGGCACTTCTTTTCAATTCTCGTACGATTCTAAAAGTGCAACCATAAAGTCCCACACCCGCCCGATGGAGGGGATGAAGAGCCGCTCGTTAGGCGAATGGGGATCTTCCATGGTGGGGCCGAAGGATATCATGTCCATGCCGTCATATTTGTCTCCGATAATGGCGCACTCCAATCCGGCGTGAAGCGACTGTACAGCTGGTTCCCGGCCGGCAACTTCCTGGTAGACTTCCCGGCAGCGCTTTAGAAGCGCAGATTGCATGTCCGGCGTCCAGGGGGAAAACTCGCTGTCGGATTTGGTGTCGGCGCCGGCCAGGGCTGCGGTGGCATTGATGATCGTTGTGACCTCATCCATTCGGGACATCACCGAGCTTCGCTGGCTGGATAAGATTTGGAGAGAGCCGTCAATTATTTCTACCGTGGCCAGGTTGTTGGAGGTTTCGACCAGGCCTTCAAAATCCGGCGACATTCCCATCACGCCGTGGGGCAGAGACAAGATGAGGTTGATCACCGCCCGGGTTTCCTGCAGGCTGAGCGCCGTATTTTCTTTCTGTCCGGAACCAGCCGGGGCCAGGGCAATGGCCAGTGAAGGTTCGATGGCCGCATACTCGGTTTGAACCGTGGTTTCAAATTCCCTGACTATTTTAGTAACCGTCGCGGCCTCTGATGGGTCACAGGCGAATACGGCGGCTGCATCCCGGGGAATGGCATTGTGGGCTGATCCGCCTTTGACCGATACCAAACGGATACGGCATGACTTAGCTACCTGGTCCAGGGTGCGTGCCAGAACTTTATTGGCGTTGGCGCGTTGTTTGTGGATGTCGATGCCCGAGTGACCGCCATGCAGGCCTATCATTTTTAAACTGAAACAGGGGCTGTCTTCAGCCAGATCAGCAAATGCCAGCCGGCGGGAAACAAGGGTATTTCTTCCACCGGCACATCCGACGGTGAACACGCCTTCGGCCTCCGAATCGACGTTGAGCAACACCTGGCCTTCAACAAATCCGGGCTCAAGCAGTTTGGCACCGTTTAGACCGGTTTCTTCGTCCACCGTGAACAGCAACTCCAGTTGCGGATGGGTGACACTCTCGTCGACGGCCAACGCCATGGCCATGGCGATGGCAATGCCGTTGTCGGCGCCCAGGGTGGTCCCGTCCGCCCGCAGCCAGTCACCGTCATAGACGAGCTGGATGGGATCTTTGGAAAAATCATGGTCCGAGTCGGGAGATTTTTCACAGACCATGTCCACATGGCCCTGGACGATGATGCCCGGGGCCTGCTCATATCCGGCCGAAGGCGCCACGGTAATCGCCATGTTGCCGGCCGCATCGGTTTTTACGGCAAGCTGTTTTTCCTCGGCCCACTGCTTCAGCCAGAGAACAATCTTTTCTTCATTTTTAGAACAGCGGGGGATTTCATTGATCTGGCGGAAAAATTCCAAAATTTTACTTACGTGTTCGTCCATCGATACTCTCCTCACAGAATGAATTAGCTTTTTTATGGGACACGGACCCGTCCGCCTCTCCCTCGGCCATGAGCTCGGGCCGAATGGAGCAGCTCGCGATGGCGGGCGGGTGGACACGGATTTATTGGATTTCGATTTTCTGCCTTGCAGAAACAAAAAAGCCCATTTTAAAATGCTAAAAATTTTATCTGTGTTTATCCGTGTAAATCTGTGTCCTAATTTTTAAAAAATGAATTTGATACATTACAGACCTCGTTGAATAGTTTACTGGTTGAATGGTTGATTAGGTAGATTATAGTCATAATTTCAGAATGTTACGATTGTTGAAACATGAAGTGTCCAATTATTTTGCAAATATGGGATAAATCCATATTTATAACCACTTAACCAATCAACTAATCAACCAATCAACTATAACTGTATTACATATTAACTACCGGAATTCAAATCCAGCAACCGCCACCCACATTACCAGCA
>PVMK01123763.1_pt1 | contig 24379 bp, 27 predicted proteins | sample 1853481 | NCBI WGS metagenome assembly PVMK01 (sample SAMN08533507, study PRJNA380276) | Marine sediment metagenome, whole genome shotgun sequencing project.
TTACAGTCTTTTAACAATAGTTTTGAATTTATAGGAGAAAAAGACAAGTAATAACACAAGTACTCTTTTTGACATGCTTTTATTCTTTTTACATGCTAGAATTTTCTTACTTTTTTGGATGGTCAAACTGTGTTATACTTATAATTTTTCGGATTTGTCCGGATTCATGTTTTTGTTAAGAATGAAGAAAAAACAAGCTCATTTTTTTTAATTGCTTATTTTTAGAAAAGATTATATGTTTTTTTCTTTGTCCGGGGAGTCATATGCTAGAGTCTTATATTAAAGATTTCGAAAGATTTCTGCTGGTCGAAAAAAACGTTTCAGAGCATACCTGCAGAGGTTATCTCAATGATTTAAAAGAGTTTAACCTGTTTTTGTCAGGACTCAGGGACGATAAAATGTCAAATGTTGGCGAGGTGGGAAGTCTTGAAATAAGGTCGTATCTAGCATCTCTTGTAAAGAGAAACAGAAAGTCTACACAGGCCAGGAAGCTTTCCAGCCTTAAGACCTTTTTTAAGTTTCTTTTAAGAGAAAAGGAGATCAGATTTGATCCGGCACAGGATCTAAACGCACCAAAACTTGAGAAGTATCTTCCAAAGCATATGACGGTAGATGAAGCCTTTGCTTTTCTGGATTCTATTCCGGAAAAGACCCTGCTTGACACGCGTGACAGAGCAATGATAGAGGTCGTCTATTCTGCGGGGATAAGGGTCAGTGAACTGGTAAGTTTGAGCCTTGGTAACATCGATATCAAATCAGGGCTAATCCGGGTCTTTGGAAAAGGAAGTAAGGAGCGGATAGTTCCAATAGGTGAAAAGGCGGCAAAAAGCCTTGAACAATACCTTGAGAGAAGCAGTCCGGTTAGAAACAGACTTTATAAGGGTAATTCTGATAATAAAATCCCCTGTTTTTTTAAATAACAGGGGAGGAAGAATAACAACCAGGAGTGTTGCAAGGATAGTTGATAAATATGTTTTGAAATGCGGACTGAGTCACAGGATAAGCCCCCATGCCATACGTCATTCCTTTGCAACTCACATGTTAAATGCAGGCGCTGATCTCAGGGCCATACAGGAGTTGCTGGGGCATGTGAGCCTGTCAACAACTCAGAAATATACGCACTTAAACATTGATAAACTGATGCAGGTATATGATAAATCACACCCTAGAAGCCGGAAAACTTAATGTGATAGCTGATGGAAGTGAATGATAACTCACATCCAAGAAGCAGAACTTAATGTGATAAGCTGATGGAAGTGTATGATAAATCACACCCGAGAAGCAGAAAAACTAAAGGAGGATCATAATTCAATGCATACCATTTATGGTACCACGATCCTTGCGGTGAAGGATGGAAGCAGGGTCTGTATAGGCGGTGACGGCCAGGTAACTCTTGGAAACACGATTTTAAAGGCCACTGCAAAAAAAATAAGACGAATATACAAGGACAAAGTTCTTGCCGGTTTTGCAGGAGCAACAGCCGATGCTTTTACCCTTTTTGAAAAGTTTGAAAAAAGGCTCGAACAGTATAACGGTAATATCGCCAGATCCGCGGTTGAGATGGCAAAGGAGTGGCGGTCTGATAAGGTCTTGAGAAGGCTTGAAGCGCTCCTTATTGTGGCCAATGAAGAGCATCTTTTTATTGTTTCAGGAAACGGAGATGTTATAGAACCGGATGATAATATCGCGGCGATCGGATCCGGGGGTACATTTGCTTTGTCTGCTGCAAGGGCGCTTATCAGGCATGCTGACCTTGATCTGCATGAGGTTGTGGAAGGCTCAATGAAAATAGCTTCTGAGATTTGTGTCTACACCAATGATGAGATCTGTGTTGAGGAGCTTTAGAGCTCTTCTGCTGAATTGAGTTGAAGCACTCTACGAAGTTGTAGAAAAAATAAGTTTTTACTTAAACTATTGCAAATAAACATTATTATTAGGATATATATTTAGAATGAAGACATTGATTCCAAAAGAGACGGTTGCAGAACTTGATAAGTTTATTATCGGGCAGGATATGGCAAAAAAAGCTGTGGCAATAGCTCTTAGAAACAGGTGGAGAAGACAGCAGATTTCTGAGGATTTAAGGGATGAGGTTGCTCCTAAAAATATTATTATGATAGGTCCAACCGGTGTGGGAAAGACTGAGATTGCAAGGAGGCTGGCAAAGCTGGCTCAGTCTCCTTTTTTAAAAGTTGAGGCGTCAAAATTTACTGAAGTCGGTTATGTGGGGCGTGATGTAGAGTCGATGATCCGTGACCTGACCGAGCTTGCTGTTAAGCAGGTGAAGGATGAGGAGGCGGAAAAAGTTCAGTCAAAATCATATGAAATCGCAGAGGAAAGGATCCTTGATCTTCTTCTTCCTCCAGGGTCCGAAGATGCCTTCAAAATCATCTGTGCCTGCTACTCAAACAGAATTTGTTCAGGTTCCAATGGATGCAGAGTTTGAGGTTGAGTCAGATAAAAAGCAGGACAAAGGTGACTCTTCAACCCGGGAAAAACTTCACAGGATGCTTAAAGACGGAAAGCTGGATGAGCGTGAGGTTGAGCTTGAGGTAACACAGCAGAACACCCCGGTGGTAGAAGTCTTTTCAGCTTCCGGTCTTGAGGATATGGATATAAATATAAAAGATATGTTTGGAAATATGTTTCCTAAAAAGACAAAGAAACGAAAGGTTAAAATACCTGAAGCCATTGAGATCATTGCCAAGGAAGAGGCTCAGAAGCTGATTGATATGGAGAATGTGACTAAGTTGGCTGTGCAAAGGGTTGAGCAGTCAGGCATTATATTTCTTGATGAGATTGACAAGGTCGCAAGCCGTGACCACGGACAGGGTCCGGATGTTTCCCGTGAAGGGGTTCAGCGGGATCTTCTTCCTATTGTTGAAGGATCGACCGTTACCACAAAGTACGGAATGGTAAAGACAGACCATATCCTTTTTATTGCCTCAGGGGCTTTTTATATGTCAAAGCCGTCTGATCTGATACCTGAACTTCAGGGAAGGTTCCCTATCCGGGTGGAGCTGCACTCGCTTGAAAAGGGAGATTTTGTCAGGATCCTTCAGGAACCGCAGAATGCTCTTATCAAGCAGTATGTGGCACTGATGAAAACAGAAGGTGTTGACCTTGTTTTTAAGGAAGGGTCTGTTGAGAAGATAGCTGAAACCGCAGCCACGGTAAATGAGAAGACGGAAAATATAGGGGCGCGCAGGCTTCATACGATTATGGAAAAAATGCTGGAAGAGCTTTCGTTTGATGCTCCTGAGCTTAACGGGCAGACAGTTGTTATTGATGCTCAGTTTGTGTCTGAAAAGCTGGATGACCTTGTTCAGGATGAGGATTTGAGCCGATATATTTTATAAGTAATTTTGAATGTGTCAGGATTATGCCTGACGTTTTATTTTCAATTAAGGTGTTTAATTATGCAGCAGGCAATTAATAAAGCAAAGATACTGATGGAGGCGCTTCCTTATATTAAGGCCTTTAAAAATAAGACTTTTGTAATCAAGTTTGGCGGCAATGCAATGGTGGATCCTGTCTTAAGTCACAGCTTTGCCCTGGACATCATTTTGCTTAATTATGTGGGTATTAGACCTGTTATTGTCCATGGCGGGGGGTCCCTCAGATCGGCGAATTTATGGACAGGCTTGGCATGGAAACAAAGTTTGTGGAGGGTTTAAGAGTCACTGATAAGAATACCATAGATATTGTTGAGATGGTTCTGGTGGGTAAGATCAACAAGGAGATCGTGGGCCATATTAACCAGAACGGCGGTAAGGCTGTGGGTTTGAGCGGTAAGGACGGCAATCTTTTGATGGCAGAAAAGATATGGTTGAAAGACAGGAATGATCCTTCAAAAAAAGTTGATATTGGTATGGTGGGGAAAGTGAAGTCTGTTAATCCGAATGTAATTAATACTCTGGATACAGATCAGTTTATTCCTGTTATAGCGCCTATTGGTGCAGGTGAAGACGGAGAGACCTACAATATAAACGCGGATACCGCAGCGGGTGAAATAGCCTCTGCCTTAAAGGCTGAAAAGCTGATACTTTTAACCGATGTTGAGGGGGTTAAAGACAAAACTGGCAATCTGCTTTCAACCCTTACAGAACAGGAAACAGAAAAATCAATAGAGACCGGTGCCATAAGCGGTGGAATGATTCCCAAAGTGAACTGCTGCTGCAAAGCACTTGATAAAGGTGTGGGCAAGGCGCATATTATAGATGGAAGAGTGGAACATGCTGTGCTTCTTGAGATATTTACTGATGTGGGAGTAGGGACGCAGATAGTGAAGTAGATTGGATATTATTAACTTGTTATAAAGGGTTTGTCAAAAATGGATCGTATTTCAGACTTAACAGAAAAAAATACTTTTCAAACTTATAGCAGATATCCGGTTACTCTGGTAAAGGGGTAAAGGTTCACGGGTGTGGGATAATAACGGTAAGGAGTACCTTGATTTTCTCTCGGGCATTGCGGTCTGTAATCTGGGGCACTGTCATCCTGCGGTGGTGAAGGCTGCCCAGGACCAGCTTGAAAAACTTATACATGTTTCTAATTTTTTCTATACCGAACCCCAGGCCGAGCTTGCGGAGCTTCTGGCAGATAATTCTTTTGCGGATAAGATATTTTTCTGTAACAGCGGAGCTGAAGCAAATGAAGCAGCAATTAAACTGGCCCGTAAATACGAACATGAACATGCTGACCCTAACCGCTTTGAGATCATAACCATGGGGTACTCTTTTCATGGCCGGACATTTGCCACACTTTCAGCTACAGGGCAGAAAAAGTTTCAACAGGGTTTTGAACCTTTGCTTCCGGGCTTTCAGCATGTCGCTTTTAATGATATTGACGCGCTTAAAGAGGTTGTTACGGATTTTACCAGTGCCATAATGCTTGAGCCCATTCAGGGGGAGGGCGGAGTGAATATTCCTTCTGTAAAATTTATGAAGGAGGTCAGACAGCTCTGTGATGAAAGGGACATCCTGCTGATCTTTGATGAGGTTCAGGTCGGTATGGGTCGTACTGGAAAACTGTTCGCCTATGAGCATTTCGGGGTTGAACCGGACATCATGACCCTGGCAAAAGCACTTGCAGGGGGTCTTCCTGCTGGAGCCATGCTTGCCGGTAAGAAGATTGCCGAGAGTTTCAGTCCGGGCACCCATGCATCGACTTTCGGAGGAAATCCCGCAGTGATGGCTGCCGGAGCTGCTGTGATGAGAGAGCTTACCACAACCGATGTGCTTAACAACTGTGCGGAAATGGGCAGGTATTTCTGTGTAAAACTGAATGCTCTGAAGGATGAGTATCCGGATATTATTAAAGAGATCAGGGGTAAAGGTCTGATTATCGGGGTAGAGCTTAATATTAATGGGAAAAGAGATCGTTAAGAGCTGTCTTGACAGAGGACTGATCATAAACTGTACCCGTGATACGATACTAAGGTTTCTTCCTCCAATAAATGTTAAGAAAGAGGATATTGATGAGTGTTTTGATGTTCTGGAAAGTATTTTTAAAGAGGGGCTGTGATGAAAAAAGATCTTTTATCTCTTTATGACCTTACAAAAGATGATATCGATAAAATTATCAAGAGAGCTTCCATCTTAAAAGCGAAGCATAAACAGGGAGAACAGTATTATCCGCTTAAGGGCAAGACCCTTGGAATGATATTTGAAAAACCGTCCACCCGAACCCGGGTCTCATTTGAGACGGGAATGTTTCAGCTTGGCGGCCAGGCAATATTTTTAAGGTGGGCGGATACTCAGCTTGGACGCGGTGAGTCAACCCATGATACGGCAAAGGCTCTTTCCCGGTATATTGACGCTATTATGATAAGAACTTTTTCCCAGACCACGGTGGAAGATCTTGCAGGTTTTGCAGATATCCCTGTTATTAACGGTCTTACTGACCATTGCCACCCCTGTCAGATTCTGGCTGATATTCTAACTGTTTATGAAAGAAAAGGATCTTTTGACGGGCTTAAAGCGGTCTATATTGGTGATGGAAACAATATAGCTGTTTCCTGGATAAATGTCGCTTTAAGACTTGGGTTTGACCTTACCATGGCCTGTCCGGACGGACACGGTCCTGATGTCGATGTTTTAAGCCGGGCGCAAAAAGAAGCGTCTTCAAAGATCGTTCTTATTACAGATCCTGTAGAAGCAGTAAAGGGAGCTGATGTGATTAGTACGGATACCTGGGTCAGTATGGGACAGGAGGATGAGCGTCAGGAGAGACTTGAGGCCTTTAAGGGTTACCAGGTAAATGAGGAACTTATCGCAGGTTCAAAAGAAGACGTTATGGTCATGCATTGTCTGCCTGCTCACCGTGGTGAGGAGATCTCTGGCGGCGTGATTGATGGTAAGAATTCAGTGGTGTTTGATCAGGCGGAGAACCGTCTCCATGCGCAGAAGGCGGTACTAGAGATATTGATGGAAAACAGGACGGCTTTGTAAAAAGTCCATCTGCTGTGTTGCACTGCATCTTCTGTCATTGCAGCGTACAACTGAGTACGCTTTATTCCTTCAGATTTGCGCGCCTTGCAGCTGAAGCATTTTACAAAGCCGATTGTTTTTTACTGTTTTGAAAAGAATTAATATTATAAAATCTAGAAAAGTTTCGGGAGAGTAAAATGAGTGACATACAAAAAGTAGTGCTTGCGTATTCAGGGGGGCTTGATACCTCGGTTATTGTAAGATGGCTGAAAGAGACTTTTGACTGTGAAGTGATTGCCTTTGCTGCTGATCTGGGGCAGGGGAAAGAGCTTGACGGACTTGAAGAGAAGGCCATTGCTACCGGTGCCAGTAAGATATATATTGAGGATCTGCGTGAAGAGTTTGTGAAAGACTATATCTTTCCCATGTTCAGGGCAAATGCTATTTACGAGGGCACCTATCTTTTGGGAACCTCAATTGCAAGACCTCTGATCTCAAAGAAACAGATCGAGATAGCTGCAAAAGAAGGAGCGGATACTGTTTCTCACGGCGCAACCGGTAAAGGAAATGACCAGGTGCGTTTTGAGCTTTCATATCTCGCGCTTAATCCTGAAATCAAGATCATTGCTCCCTGGAGAGATTCAAGGTGGGACCTGACTTCACGAAACAAGATGATTGATTACGCTGATAAGTATAAAATACCGGTTCCGGTAACAGCCGAAAAACCATATTCAAGTGATCGTAACATTCTGCATATCAGTTTTGAAGGCGGAATACTTGAAGATCCCTGGGCAGAGCCTGAAGAGGATATGTTTGTCATGAGCGTGTCCCCTGAGAATGCACCGGATAAACCCACCTACATTGAAATCGAATTTGAGCAGGGTGACCCTGTGGCTATAGATGGTGAAAAAATGAGTCCGGCAACTTTATTTGAAAGGCTCAACGTTCTTGGCGGTGAAAACGGTATCGGCAGGGTAGACCTGGTTGAAAACCGGTATGTGGGTATGAAATCACGCGGTGTGTATGAGACTCCCGGTGGAACTGTTCTTTATGCGGCACACCGTGCAATGGAGTCTTTAACTCTTGACCGTGAGGTTATGCATTTTAAAGACGGTCTGGTCCCGAAATATGCTTCTCTGGTATACAATGGATACTGGTTTGCTCCGGAACGTGAGATTATGCAGACTGCTATTAATGAGACCCAGAAAAATGTTACCGGTACGGTGAGATTAAAACTATATAAAGGCAACTGTATTATCGCGGGAAGGAAATCTCCTTACAGTCTTTACCGGGAGGATTTTGCTACCTTTGATGAAGATGCAGTATATACGCAGGCAGATGCTGAAGGTTTTATCCGTTTAAATGCCCTTAGACTTCGTGTGGGTGCATTATGCAGAGAGGGTAAGAAATGAAAAAAAAGAAGCTCTGGGGGGGGAGGTTCGAAAAGGCTACACACAGCCTGGTAGAAGAATTTACCGAGTCCATCTCCTTTGACAATATCCTGTATAAGTATGACATTATGGGAAGTATTGCTCATTGCCGAATGCTTGCAAAACAGAAGATTATTGCTAATAAGGATTCGAAGTCAATTATCAGGGCTTTAAAGGAAATTGAAAAAGAGATCGAAAGCAAAAAGCTGGTCCCTTGATCCAAAGTTTGAAGATATTCATATGCTTATTGAATCAAGGCTTATAAAAAAGATCGGTCCTGTTGGAGGAAAGCTTCATACCGCAAGGAGCAGGAACGATCAGGTTGCTCTTGATGTAAGTCTTTATTTAAGGGATGCAATAATAGATGTCGTCAGTCTGATTGGAGAGCTAAGGTTTGAGCTGGTAAAGCTCGCTGAAAAGAACCTCGATGTTATCATACCGGGGTTTACCCATCTTCAGCATGCGCAGCCTGTTCTGTTTGCCCACCACCTGATGGCATATAATGAAATGTTTAAGCGGGATGCCGAACGTATGGAGTCCTGTTACGGGCGTGTTAACAGAATGCCGCTGGGTGCCGGTGCTCTTGCGGGAACGCCTTATCCGGTTGACAGGGGATATGTGGCAGAGCTTTTGGGCTATCCCTGTGTAACGGAAAACAGTATGGATACTGTTGCAGACCGTGACAGTCTGATTGAATTCTGCAGCGCTTCCTCAATACTTATGATGCATTTCAGCCGCTTTTGTGAAGAACTGATCCTGTGGTCTTCTCCAGAGTTTCAGTTTGTAGAGATCTCTGATGCTTTCTGTACCGGCAGCAGTATCATGCCGCAGAAGAAAAACCCGGACATTCCGGAACTGGTGAGGGGAAAGACAGGCCGCGTATACGGAAACCTGATGTCTCTGCTTACTCTTATGAAATCTTTGCCCATGGCATACAATAGAGACCTTCAGGAAGACAAACAGCCGCTTTTTGATACTGTGGATACGGTGAGAAATTGTCTCAAGGTTTTTTCTGCCATGCTTCCTGAAATAAAGGTTAACAGTGCCGCGATGTTAAATGCTGCGGAAAACGGCTTTTTAACTGCCACTGATCTTGCGGACTATCTTGTGAAAAAGGGAATGCCGTTTAGAAATGCCCATGAAGTTGTGGGTCAGATCGTGGCGTCATGTGTCCGAAAAGAAAAGACTCTCGAGGCACTTACAATTGCCGAGCTTAAGAGTTTTAGTCCTGAAATAGAAAAAGATGCACTCTCGTGTCTTTCGCTTTCATCATCTGTTAACAGCAGGAAAAGCAAAGGTGCAACCGGGTGTTTCTTCGGTGAAGAAAGCTATTGCAAAAGCTAAAAAAGAGTTGAATAAAAAAGAAAGAATTGAACTACCACTGTCTACAAGACGGTGAATTCACCTCTTGATAATCGGAACTGAAGAAAAAACAAAAAAACCGCAAAATCCTCCTAAAGGGTTAACGGTATTAAAGATATTTGCAGTTCCTTGATCATTAAACAATCTTCGTCTGAATACGAGGGTTTTAAACCCCGAAGGAGACAATAACAAGAAGAATGCGTACAGAATATAAGACCTTATTAATTCTTTGTGTTGTCTCTGTATTTGCTGTGTCCTGTGGAGTCAAGGCCGGGCCGTATCTGCCAAAGCAAATACTTTCAAAACCGGCAAAAAACTTCCAGGTTTTTGTCCGTTCCGAGGGTGTTTTGCTCAGGTGGAACGCACCGCAAGAGAACACAGATGGTACGCCTCTTTTAAACCTTGGCGGGTTCAGGGTATTCAGAGCGGAGACTGCATTTGAAAAGATATGTTTAAGTTGCCCCAGAGATTTCAGTCAGATATTTGATTATAATTATATGGGTCCGAAAAACAAGGCCCCTGAAGGGGCAAAGTTTTTTTACCTGGACACAGCTCTGGAGTTTAAGAATCTGTATACCTACAAACTTCAGACATATAATGAAAACGGCGATGCCGGTCTGTCCACAGGGTCTGTTGATGTTTACTGGGATGAGGCTCCTTTAAAGCCGGATAAGGTCATTGCTGAAAAAAGCGGAAGGCTGACAACCGTAAGATGGGATGCGTCTCTGACGAACGAGGATGGAACGTCTGCTGAAGAGATTTATGGTTATAACCTTTACAGGTCTGAAAAAAGAGGAGATGAACCTTTATTTTCATTAAATAATGAAGTGCTTAAGGAAACAATGGGGGAAGATATTCCTCCTGAAAATGAAAAGGTTTATTATTACAGTGTCAGGGCGGTTAGAAAAGTTAAAGGCACCCTGATTGAAAGCGCTCCTTCCCGAGAAGTGGCTGTTTCATATATGGATACTTCTCCTCCTGGTATTCCCATGGGGCTTGCTGCAATTCCTGTTGAAGATGGAGTCCTTTTAAAGTGGGTACCAAAAGCGGAAAAGGGTTTTTCAGGCTTCAATATTTACCGAAAAACCGGTAAGGAGAAGGGCTTCGTTAAAATAAACACCAGTCTTGTGAAAGCCGCTTCATGGATTGATGCAGATGTTAAGATGAAGCATAGATATGTGTATGCTGTAACTTCTGTTGATTCCTCAGCTGCTGCCAATGAGAGTGATTTTTCAGAACCTGTGAAAGTTTACTATATATTTAAGTAGGACGTTTCACTGCTGTAACATTTTAAAATTTATATCTGCATAAGCTAAAGTTTACCACAGGAGACAAAAGCAATATGAACGAATTTAAATATCGCGGTGATGAACTCTACTGTGAAAATGTTCTTGTGAGGGGTATAGCCTCAGAAGTTGGAACTCCTCTTTATCTTTACAGTCAGAAGACCCTTGAAAATCATTTTACTGCTTTTGATTCGGCTTTCAGTGCTGTGCCGCATATTACCTGCTATTCAGTTAAAGCAAATTCAAACCTTTCTCTGATAAAACTATTTTCAGATCTGGGCGGAGGGCTCGATGTTGTGTCCGGTGGTGAGATATTCAGGGCTTTAAGGGCAGGAGTGACTCCTTCAAAGATAGTTTATTCCGGCGTGGGAAAGACAAGGGCGGAGATTGAATATGCTCTTGATTTCGACATCCTGATGTTTAATGTGGAATCACCGCAGGAACTTGATCTTATTGATAGTGTGGCTGCGGATATGGGAAAGAATGCCCGGATTGCGCTCAGGGTAAACCCTGATGTTGACCCGAAAACGCATCCATATATTTCAACCGGCCTTAAGGAGAATAAGTTTGGTATCCGGATAGAAAGTGCAATGGATGAATACAAAAGGGCTGTTGCAATGAAAAATATTGATGTGGCCGGAGTGGATTGCCATATAGGTTCCCAGCTTACGGAGACAGGTCCCTTTGCGGATACTATCGCAAAAGTAAAAGATTTTGTAAGCGCTTTGATAAAAGAGGGAATGGATATAAGGTATCTTGATATCGGCGGCGGTCTGGGGATAACCTATGATAGAGAGACACCTCCGAGCCCTGCTGAGTATGCGGATGTTGTAATTAAAGGTATAGGCGATCTTCCCTGTACTCTAATTCTGGAGCCGGGAAGGGTGATCGTTGGAAATGCCGGAATGCTGGTGACCCGTGTTCTTTACACAAAAAAATCTGAGGATAAAAATTTTATTATTGTTGATGCGGGGATGAACGACCTGGTGCGGCCGAGTCTTTACGGCGCGTATCAGGGGATCCTGCCTTTAAAGAAAAATAAAGCAGACATGATTACGGCAGATATCGTAGGGCCCATATGTGAAACTGGTGATTTTCTGGCAAAGGGCAGGGAAATGCAGGATTTTGAGCAGGATGATTTTCTTGCGGTTGAAAAGTGCGGGGGCGTATGGTTTTACAATGGCTTCCAATTATAATTCCAGGCCAAAAATCGCAGAGATTCTGGTCAACGGAACAGAGTACTTTACGGTGAGAAATCGGGAAACCTATGAGGATCTGGTGAAGCATGAAAATGTGCCCGAGCATATCAAAAAATCGGATGAACAGCTGTAAGCTAAAAGGTTGTGAAGCTGATAAGCCGGAAGGCAGGCCGGAGAACTAAGGAGTAGGTAGAGAAATAAATGCGTTTGAATGCGGATTGACGAATAACTTTAATATGGATTTATCGAGACTCGGATAAAGCCGGGAAATAATAAAGGATTATGAGTGTAGACAATGTTAAAAGTACCCATTTTACAAGATGAGCGGAAGCGGGAATGATTTTATTATCATAGATAATTGCGAAGGAATCTATGATGAGTTAAAGACTCCTGAATTTGTCGCGGCTGTGTGCAGGCGCAGTATGTCGATAGGTGCAGACGGGCTTATTTTTATTGAAAATTCTAAAAAATGTGATTTTATCTGGCGCTTTTACAATTCAGACGGAAGCGCGGCTGAGATGTGCGGTAATGGTGCCAGATGTGCGGCAAGGTTTGCTTTTTTAAACGGTATTGCCGGGGAAAATATGTCTTTTGAGACTGTTGCCGGAACTATAACCGCACAGGTGAAGGGTGTGGTGGTTAAGATTCGTCTGTCACAGCCTGGAGAGATAAAAAACAGATGTTAAGCTTGATGTGGACGGGGAGACCCTATCTCTCAGTTTTATAAATACAGGTGTACCCCACGCGATAATTCCTGTTGATGATATTGAAACTGTTCAGATTAAAGAGCTCGGCAGCAGGATAAGGTTTCATGAACATTTTCAGCCTGCCGGAACAAATGCTAACTTTATTTCCATTGACAGTGATAATCGTTGTAAATATCAGGACTTATGAGCGCGGTGTGGAAGATGAAACTTTTGCCTGCGGAACAGGAGCTGTGGCAGCTGCCCTTGTGGCAATTGCAATGGGTAGAGTTTCTTCGCCAGTTAAGGTTAAAACCCGCAGCAATGAAATTCTCACTGTTTATGTGAATGAGAATTCACCTCCCTTTAAAGAAGTTTATCTTGAAGGTGATGTGCGGGTGGTTTATGAAGGTGTGATCTGGGATGAGGCTTATAGATCCTGAGATTTGAGTGCTTAACGTTAATAAAGGAGATGGAAGATGTTTCAAGGATCAATGGTCGCATTGATAACGCCTTTTAAGGATGGAAAAATCGACGAGGAGGGTTTGCGCAGACTTGTTGAATTTCAAATTGAGAATGGAACGGATGTTATCTGTCCTTGCGGTACGACAGGTGAGTCAGCCACTCTTACCAATGATGAGCATCACCGCGTTGTTGAGATCGTGGTGGATGCGGCTCAGGGAAGAGCTGCGGTTATGGCCGGCACCGGTTCAAACAGCACGGATGAAGCCCTTGATCTTACGGCTTGTGCGAAAAAAGCAGGAGCAACCGGATCTCTGCTTATTACACCATACTATAACAAACCTTCCCAGGAAGGGTCTGTATCTCCATTTTAAAGAGATTGCGGGAAAAGTCGATATTCCAATTGTCCTTTATAATGTACCGTCCAGAACCGCGGGTTAATATGCTGCCTGAGACTGTAGAGAGACTGTCCAAAATTGAAAATATTGTCGGGATTAAAGAAGCCAGCGGATCAATCGCCCAGGGAAGCGATATCATAAACCGGTGCGGTGAGGGTTTTGATGTTATTTCGGGTGATGACCCCAATGCGCTTCCTCTGATGGCAGTCGGGGGGAAAGGGTGTTATTTCAGTTACCGCAAATATTGCTCCAAAAGAAGTTTCAACAATGGTGCATGCTTTTATGGAAGGCAGGCCTGAAGATGCAAAAAAAATCCATCACCGGCTTTTTAATCTTCATGAGTCGATGTTTATCCAGACGAATCCGGTTCCGGTAAAGACAGCGGCGGAAATGATGGGGCTGGTGTCAGGTGAGTTAAGGCTTCCTTTATGCAGGATGCCTGAAGAGCTTGACGCAAAGCTTAAAGGAATCTTGAAGTCATACAGCCTTATAAATTAATATTTTTTAAATAACTATTTTTGTTAAGCTACATGAAAGGAATGATCAATGAAACAGAGACAAAAAAATGGTTTGATAGTTCTTTGTGATTGCTGCCGTAATAGTTCTTTAATTCCGTTAGTCTCTTTTGCGGAGGATAATGAAGAAGATAAGGTTCTGGCTGTTGTGGGGTAATAAAAAAATCATGCAGTCTGAGCTGTCTGCTAAAATAGAGATGATGCCGCAGCAGTTCAGGGCTCGATATGCGTCTAAAGAATCCAGGGAAAAGCTTCTTGATCAGCTCATTAAATATAAGCTTCTTTCTCAGGAGGCACGCAGCCTGGGTATTGATAAAAAGGAAGATGTTGTAAAGCGGGTGGATGAAATTGTTAATAATATCATTATCCAGAAGCTTACCCGGCAGGAGGTCACCAGCAAAATAAACATAACTGATACAAAACTGAAAGAATACTATAATGCAAATGTTGAAAAGTTTACTGTTCAGGAGAAAATAAAAGTAGTCCTTATTTTTATTGAAGCAAAAGAGGGTTCTGCAGAAAAGAAGAAAAAGGCAGAGATGGTCCTTGGCAGGTTGAAAAATGGTGAAAAAATAGAAGATCTTGTTAATCGGTTTTCAGATGATATGAGAACAAATAAACGCGGTGGAACAACGGGTTATTTTGCGAGGGGCAGAAGAGTCGGTTCATATGGGCAGGCATTTGAAGACAAGGCGTTTTCCATGAAGCCGGGTGAGATAAGTGAAGTTGTAAAATCAAAAGACGGACTTTATATAATTCAGCTTATTGATAAAAGGCCAGAAAAAAAACAGACTTTGGATGAGGTTAGACCCAGGATTGAGAGAACCTTAAAACAGTCAATGCAAAAAGAAGTATATGATAAGTATCTTGAAAGTTTAAAGAAAAAATATCCTGTTAAGATAATGGATTAGAAATGTAAAGAAGTTAAAAAAGGCGGGTTTTAATCCCGCCTTTTTTAATGCGCAAATATTACGGTTCATGTTTTCTCAAATACTTTCAAATACAGCAGGCCAACAATCTTGTTTCCGGACTCAGCTTAAGCATGTCGATTCTCAAGCTGTTCGTTGAATAAAATTAATTTACAATTAAAATCAGTATTATCTCTCCTGCTTTCAACGACCCCAATTAATTCTGTTTAATCATCCGCATCCTCATCAAAACGATTTTGAAGGTCCTTAGGTGCAAACTCTTCAACAAGTTTCATATAGCGTTCATATGTAACTTTGTCTGCTCCCTCCTCGCTAATAACATCCTCGCTCATTTCGACAACCATCTGGCGTATTGCAGCAGGAATATTCTGAAGTTCTTTAAAAGCTTCCGGGTCCCATTCCATGCTGGTTTTTATTTCTTCTTCCGGTGCATCATCTTTAGGAGGAGGTTTCAGTGCAAGCATCTCTATTTTTTCGATTAATCCAAAATAGAAATATTTTCTTTTTTCGTCACCCAGTCCAATGGGAAGGTTCAGGCGTCTGAAGCGCTCTTCCCGGCCAAGATCTATTAATTCCTCATCAAAAACGAGTGCTACTATATCTCCTATTATATGTGCCTGAATTTTATCAAGTTCATACTGTTTGTTAAGTTTGCATTCAATAATCTGCCCGCATTCCTTGATGCTGGGAGGCGCAACTTTCTGTGAAGGAATTTCGGTAAATCGTGTATGCTCAAGTTCATTAACACCTTCAGGATAAAAACGACAGGTTTCCATAATATCTTCCAGATAGTCGGCAGATGGAAAGTTTATAACAAACTCACCGGTTTTTAAGATGTTCTGATAGGTGTGTGTAAATTTACGCATGCCGAGAAATATACGGGGATTCTTATTTAGAACATCATAATGCATGAAGTATGCATAGGGCGCTGCATTGACCTTTCCGGCTTCATTCACTGTTGTGATGATGGTCACAATCTTTGGAAAAACCACTATATCCGAATACCAGAATTGTTTTATTGGAACAGATTTTTTCATTGTTTCATCTCCTGTAAAAAATGTTTTTTCCAGTGAGTATTTAGAAGAAATAATTTACAAATAAAACTAATATGCTGCCAGCGGATTTTGTTCCTCACGCATCTATGACCCGTGTGCCGGCAATGTAATCGTGAAGACAGCGGCGTTCCCTGCCGAAAATGAACAGCGCATTTGCGACACCCGCCAGTCCCCCAATGATCGGAATCTGCGTTACGATTCCAAGGACAAGATAACGGAGGACCAGGAGTTTTCCGAAGTTCGGGATGTTTCCCCTGAGATCCACAATTTTAGTACTCATTATGACCTTGCCGATGGTTTGGCCCCGGTTAAATAAGAGGTATCCATTTAGAATCAAGAAGGCCGCCCAGGCGGCGACAAAGAAAGCAACCTGTTGGACCAGGTTCATGCCTTCTCCACTGGATATTTGTTGAAGTACGCCTGTTGCAAACATGACAGGCACAAAGATTATCATGGAGATCAGGGTGTCTATCATTGCGCCCCCCAGTCTTTTCCACCGGCTTGCCGGATTTATAGTCACTTCATCCATCTCTGGCTCCTCTCTGTTTGGAACGTTCGCTTTAACAGGCGTTAAAAGAGCTCCGGTTGAAGGCAAGGTTAGGTTAATTGTTGTATTGATCTTTTCAACATAAGTCAAGACGAGATTTCGGCACTTTTTTCTGATCTTAGTTAAAAGATGCTCCTAAAGTTAACCATAATTTTTGTGTGTCGGTTGAAAAACTTTTGGCGTCATAATTAGCATAATGCGCCGATATCGTGAATTTTTTGTTAAATTTTATAACAATTGCGGCATCCAACTCCCTCCCATAATTACCGTTTCCGTTTTCAGGACTGAAATCATGATAGGCCAACACGAACTTGATGCCGTCCAGCAGGCTATCCGTACCGCTGACTTTATAAACAGCGCTGACATATAAATCTTCCAAACCATTTGGAGGAGCGGGCAAAAACTTATCAGCCCAACCTCCGAAAGCATGCAATAAGCCAAGCGGCGCTGAGAATGAGCTGGTTCCATCGCTTTCAAAGACCTCATATCCTGCCTTCAAAGTTAGGCCAGAGAAAAAAATCCCTGGTTCAATGTGCCAATAGCTCAGATCTATATTACGAGGATTTTCGCCATAATCTTTTTGAAAAGCATATTCTGCCAGAAATAAGAAATGAAATCGATCAGAGACTTCCTGCCTGCCTGATATGTTTAAACCATAGGTTGCCGTAGACAAGGTGGATGGGGGAGGGGCAACTATGCCGTCTAAATCCAGCAAATACGTATATCCTTCAATGATACTACCCGGCAAACCTGCATAGGAAGCGTTAAACAAATGGACACTCGTACCTTCATCAAAGTTACCATTTGGAGAATCATCAGTAAATGCCCGATTGATATTGTTTGCCCATGCGTAGGTAAGATTAGTATCAGTAATTGATGAATTTACGACTGTCACACCGTCGAAAGAGCGGTTATTTTGGCGCCAGCCAAGGTCACTGATAAAACGTTCATTTCCGAAAATTAGCTTGCGACGACCTACTGAAACAGAAGTGTCTGGAATGCCGTCAAATTGCAGGTAGGCTTGATCTACTTCTGTAGCCGAAGGGTCTGCTTCTACAGGGTAAGAGGTTTTACCATTTAATGTATCATTATAATTTTCACTGCCGATCACCTTAACATTACGAAACTGGACATAAGCGCTAATATTATAGAATGCTTTAGTTCGATACCCCAGCAAAGTACGCAATGTTGAGGGTTTTGATCTATTGGGCAACCCTTTTTCATGAATATACCCAAAGCGGTAGCGAAATGAGAGATCCGGTTTCCCTTTGAAAAAAGCTTCTTTTAACGTGTGAGCTTGTTTCCCGGTTCCAGATTTGTTAGTAGTCTTTGCGTACACATCAGAAATTGATACCAAATTCGTCAATATAGTGAATACCAGAAATGAAAAAGAGATAAAAATCACTTTATTGCCGGATTTCATTTATTATATCCTTCTGTAAATTTGTTAATGCTTGAAGAATACTGTTGTTTATTTTTAATAAGCCTACAGTGCATCCTGCATCTTATTAAATTGTTTATTAGGCCATTCCAGGTATTATTTTGATGCCGAACGTTACGGTTGTGGAGCGGGTTTTTAGTCACTACCCACCGGACAGTCACCGGCTCAATCCTTTTCCATTACTTTTGCCTCCGGTTCAGTGATCCATATCCGATAACGCACTTCAATACCTTCGGGCGCATAGACGACAATGGGCAAACGGCTGTTGTAGCGGATGAGATACGGTTCGCCGCCAAGTGTGACAAACCGGTTGAGTTTTGGTGCACTTGGATTGACCGCCATTAACGTTCCAGCCATTGACCCCAGCTTGCTGACATTGTAGCGCGGAAATCACCAGCCTTTGATCACTTCCTTCTCGATCTTACCGCCGAAAAAGTATCTATTTTCTTTGTCTACCAGGACGGTCTTGCCGGCAATGATCTCCACCTTGAAGGCGGACTCGTCATTCTGTTTGGGTACCTGCAGGACGTGCCGAACTATTCCCGCATCGGCTGGCGGAAAAGCTTTCATGTTGTCCGCCGTTGCTAAACCACTTGTGTTGATTACGAAAAACCCAAGCGCTACCGACATGAACCCTGCCTTCATGCTGATTTTCTTGAAACGATTGTTGCTCATTTTGTACCTCCCGGGTAACCCGGCACGTTCATCATGCCGTTTTCCTTTAGATGTTTGTCAATTCGGTTTTGTTCCATTTTTCCTCCGAATGTCCTGGTTCAGCGGCAGCGGTACACCGTCCGCTGAAACCGGGTGTTAATCGTTCTTTTATCACCCTGTCAGAAGCCTTTGAAGTCGCTTATTCTACGATCAGGCGAGGTCGAAGCGATCAAGGTTCATTACCTTGTTCCACACCTTTACAAAGTCGTTCAGGAACTTCTCCTGGGAGTCCTCACTTCCGTAGACTTCCGCCAGGGCTCGGAGTTGGGAGTTCGAACCGAAGATGAGGTCGACACGGGTGCCGGTCCACTTGAGTTTGCCCGTTGCACGATCACGACCCTCGAACACGTCTTCGTCTCCCGAGGTTGGCTTCCACGTTGTGCTCATATCGAGCAGATTTACGAAGAAGTCATTGGTAAGCGTTTCTGGTTGCTTTGTAAAGACACCGTGCGGGGACTGTCCGAAGTTGGTTTCAAGACGCGCATGCCGCCAACCAGAACCGTCATTTCAGGAGCAGTCAGGGTCAGCAGTTGTGCACGATCAATCAGCATTTTCTCTGCCGATACGGTGTATTTGGTTGTGAGGTAGTTACGGAATCCGTCTGTAGTTGGTTCGAGTACGGCGAATGACTTTACGTCGGTTTGCTCCTGCGACGCATCTGTGCGCCCCGGCGTAAAAAGAACGGTTACATCATGACCAGCATTCTTCGCAGCCTGCTCGACACCTGCGCATCCACCCATAACAATCAAGTCGGCGAGTGAAACCCTCTTTCCTCCTGACTGCGTACGGTTGAACTCCTTTTGGATTCCCTCCAGGGTTTGCAGCACTGTCTTGAGTTGGGCCGGCTGGTTGACTTCCCAGTCTTTCTGCGGCGTGAGACGGATACGTGCTCCGTTCGCACCCCCGCGTTTGTCGGAACCACGGAACGTAGATGCCGACGCCCAGGCGGTCGAGATCAGTTGGGAGACAGACAGTCCCGAGGCAAGGATCTTGTCCTTGAGGTCTGTGATGTCCTGTGCAGCGATCAGTTTATTGTCGACAGCGGGTACCGGGTCTTGCCAGATCAGTTCCTCTGCCGGGACCTCTGCGCCAAGATAGCGTGAGCGGGGGCCCATGTCGCGGTGAGTCAGTTTGAACCATGCCCTGGCAAATGCGTTTTCGAATTCCTCGGGGTTCTGCTGGTAGCGTCGTGCGATCGGTTCGTAGATCGGGTCGTAGCGAAGGGAAAGGTCCGCCGTGGTCATCATCGGCCGGTGCTTCTTCGACGGGTCGTGCGCGTCAATTACCATGTCCTCATCGGCTACGTCCCTGGCAAGCCACTGATGCGCGCCGGCCGGGCTCTTGACCAGCTCCCACTCGTATTTGAACAGGATGTTCAGATAGCCCATGTCCCATTTGGTCGGGTTCGGCTTCCAGGCACCTTCAATGCCGCTGCCGATCGCATCGCCGCCTTTGCCGCTGCCAAAGCTGCTCATCCAGCCGAGGCCTTGTTCCTCTAAGCCGGCGGCCTCAGGTTCCGGCCCGACCAGCGCGGCATCACCGGCGCCATGGCACTTGCCGAAGGTGTGTCCACCGGCAACGAGCGCGACGGTCTCTTCGTCGTTCATGGCCATGCGACCGAAGGTTTCTCGAACGTCAAGACCTGAGGCGACCCGATCCGGTTCGCCGTTCGGCCCTTCCGGGTTTACATAGATCAGGCCCATCTGAACAGCGGCGAGAGGAGCCTCAAGGTCCCGGTCACCGGAGTAGCGCTTGTCACCAAGCCACTCGCTCTCGGCTCCCCAGTAAATGTCTTCTTGCGGTTCCCAAACGTCCTCGCGTCCGCCGCCGAATCCGAAGGTCTTGAATCCCATTGACTCAAGCGCGCAGTTGCCGGTGAGGATCATCAGGTCGGCCCAGGAGATTTTGTTACCGTATTTTTGCTTTATTGGCCAGAGCAGCCGGCGTGCCTTGTCGAGGTTTACGTTGTCTGGCCAGCTGTTGAGGGGAGCCAGGCGCTGGCTGCCGGACCCCGCGCCCCCACGGCCGTCACCGGTGCGGTAGGTGCCAGCGCTGTGCCACGCCATCCGGATAAAGAGACCACCGTAGTGACCATAATCGGCCGGCCACCAATCCTGAGAGTCGGTCATCAGTGTATAGAGGTCCTTTTTCAGGGCCTTCAGGTCGAGTTTTTTGAATTCCTCAGCGTAGTTGAACTCATCGTCCATTGGGTTGCTCATGGTAGTATTCTGATGAAGAATCTTGAGATCCAACTGGTTTGGCCACCAGTCCTTATTCGCCGTACCATTGCCGGTTGTGGGTTTGTCTGATCTGCCCGTTACCGGGCATTTTCTTTCTTTACTCATCCCAGATCTCCTTTCATGTTTTAGTTTGTACAGCTAACGTTGCGCATCACTCGCCGGAGCAAGGACTGTGCATAGTGAACTGATTTATTGTAAACCCACCAAGCTGTAATCCGGTAGATGTGAATGCGCCTGGTCAGGACATGATTTAATTTATCTTTTTCTGAATTGCAAAACGCGTCGGTTCCCATACCTTAACATTTATATTTTTGGAAACAGACGGCCGGTCTTTAATGCATACAGATCATATTCTTCGCCAAATTTTCGAGCATCATTTTCTCTTCTGCGGGCATCCGCACGCAGTAAAATAACACCCAGGACACAATACCAAAAACCAACACAAAACTGTTAGCCAATAGCAATCCTTGAAAAACTGCCCACAGTAGAAATTGTGTATACATGGGATGTCTGACATATTTATAAGGACCGACAGTGATCAACTTATGATTTTCTGAAATTTCAAGCTCCGGTGAAAAATTCTTCCAAGAGTTGCATGGATCCACCAAAGAAGCAATATACTGGCAAAGTAACCAAGCAAACCTGCTACGCGCAATGAAATTGAGAGCGTCATGTGAAACGGTGCAAGCCAGGGTGTGCATATCACCAGCATAGGAACAACCGCCAATGCTAAGAGTATGCCGCAGACAGCAACAATCATATCAGGCACCGTGCGATATGATTTTTCTGTACGTTTCTGCTTTTCCAGTCGCTGGTAATAAGCACGTACCCCTACAACGGATAGCCATCCGATAACAAATGCTGTTTCCCATAACGTTTCGCTCAAATTAATCTCCACAAATAAAAGTTTAAAAGGGATTGATGCCTTTAAAAATAAACTAACCAGGCAAAATAAATTTTTCATAACGCTGAAGCTGAGACGCGCGCGGTTTTAAGCGCGTTGATTTTTCCAGCGAGTGGTTATGTTTGTCCTATGGTTGAATAAACAAAAACAAGTACAAAAATAGTAGCAAACCAAATAAAAAGCACTGTCATTTCTGAATTGAAAATACGTTTTACGTTTTGTCTGTATGTAGCAATTTGTTTATCAATACTATTATTATTATTATCTTTAATGAGTGCTCCCCAAAATATACTTTTACGCTGTTGCTGATTGGTGAGCTTGTTGATGTCAATGGTTTTAGAAATTTGTTTTAGTAAACTATTATAATATTCAGGATCTATTTTCTGGATACCTTCTTCGATGTTGTGAAAAGGGTCATGCTTTGAGCTGTAAACCTTCATTGCAATATATGGAATAAAAGCAATGGCTGCGTATACAATGATGTTTTTACCGAAAAAAAAGGAGCATGCAATTGCGATAACCCAGGCAATAAAAAAAACGTATAGTAAAGTCTGGGTAGAAGATTTTCTGTCGGTGGCGCTGAAATAATCAAATCCCTTATTCATATTTTATCCTTTCAAACATAATAACGTTTGAACTGTGGGGCTTGGGTGGGCGCGCCAGCGTCCACACAAGCCCCACACAAGTGATTTGTTATATGCCAATTAACTAAAGTACTATCGATTTATTATAAAATCTCTCAATCTGATTATCTTTGATATATTTAAAAGCATTTTTTGCATAAAAATATCCAAGTGGAAAAGCAGGATAAATTAAGTACAGATAAATTTTCAGACTTTTATAACCAAACCTATTTCTTGATATGATATTGTTGCCCATAAACAAATTGAATGTAGAAACAACCATGATAAATATTTTGACTTCAATAAAGAAGTCTGGATCATTAAAAAAAACTACAAGACCAAATAATCCAGCCACGCCAGTAGCCAAAATTAATAAACCGAAATTTCTGATTGGTTTAAATAAATTATAATCAAGCATTTTTATTCATATACACATATAACGTTGCTGCTCACGGGCGCGCGGCTGTAAACGCGTCCGGTGCAGCAGCCTTGTTAGGGCGTTCTTTCCTCACAAGGTCTCTATTTTATTTCAGATAACAGCTTGGGGTTTGTGACAAGTTTTCTTACACCGTGTGCATGATCTTCTTTAAATATGTTTTCATCACACCAGTCGCTCAAACTGTTGATGTCCACTTTGGTACATTGTGGCCTTACACTCCATGTAACCTGAAAAGGTGAGCATTTCTGTTCTGTGTAATTGGGACCTGTTGTCGATCCCAAAAACACAACCGGGTTACCCGTATTGGTTGGCAGTGTCTTTGCCTGGTGTAATCCATTAACCTTGTTTCCGGCATAAACCAAATCAAGAAAGTTCACTGCCGATGTGTCATTAACTACGATGAAAACCTGAGCTTCGACACGCAGGTTAGGATTCACACAGGCTTCTGAAAAACAAGAGCCCAATCCTTTCCCGGGTTTCACATCACAAGAGCTATATACCCAGTGCACCTCGATAGTATCCCCCGGCTTTAGACCGGCACAATTGTTTTTCATGGGTTTTTTTAATTCTGACTTTGTCAGGGAATTACTATCTTTACATTGATAGCCACCGCCATGTCCATGCTCGCCTTCACCAGCGTAGATTGAATAATCTTTCGCCTTGTGTTCTGCGTTAACATGGAAATGAATATTACAAAGGTTCATCTCTTTATAACTTGGGGCGGTTGAAAAGATTCGGTCGTTTTCACCAGCAAAGTTATCGATATCCCTAGGGGTTTGCGGTCCGTAACCTACACATACTTCACCTGCTGCGCCATGATCTCCAGCCATGCTGGCTGCTGAAAACAAAATCAAAAACAAAACGATACCAATTTGAACGAATCTTACAGTTTTCATTATCTTTTCTCCTTTTTTGTTAGTTGTAATAAACTATATATTTGAGCCCTACGTCTGCACTGAGGAGCAAGGGAGTCGTGTGTTGAAAACACGCGGATCAATTGTCGCTCCCCAGTGATTTGTTGGCCATCCTCTCTTTTCCGTTTGGCGAGCGATTCATCCAAAAGCGAACTCATTATGGCTTCATCATACGCCCTGTGAACAAAATACACCCCGTCTTGATATCCCGGATCAGGAATAGAAACGGCCGGTCCGCCCAGAACTCCGGTACGAACGGAACCTCGTCCGGGTAAGTGCCTTGTAAGGTCGGTCTAACAGCCGTCGCCGCAGCGGCCTCTGTCCCTTTTTCGTCCACAGCCACAAAGGCCTTGTGCTGAATAACGGCGATGTAGAGTTGCTCGTTTGGGTTCTGGGAGTCCGTCATCCCCTTGAAGTTTGCCCCGCCGGGGAGACTGGGCATCTTAAACGCGCTCACCATGCCCATCGCCGCAAGCGGCTTGTTCATATTGTATTCGGTTTCTGACCTAAACTTCGGCACGCGCACAATCACCTTGCGCTTCTTCAGTGAGCCAATCCAGCCGTCCAGGTTCTTCGCATCCAGTTGCTTCTCGACTGCCCCCAGCCCATCCAGACTGTTCGGCGCCAATATGACCATGGCCAGCTTACCACCGCGATATGGCAATTCGATTATCGAGAAACCGTCTTTTCCAGGATATCGCTGTGTTTTGTCGTTTGAGCTTACCATTTTCGGGGTATTAAAGAACGAACCGTCCGCGTTGAAAGCAGCGTAGCGTGAGCTTTTCATGAGATCTTTCATCAACGACA
>PVMK01189356.1_pt2 | contig 24371 bp, 21 predicted proteins | sample 1853481 | NCBI WGS metagenome assembly PVMK01 (sample SAMN08533507, study PRJNA380276) | Marine sediment metagenome, whole genome shotgun sequencing project.
TGTCGTTCTTATCGCGAACCGCACCGAGCGCGTCGATCGCCCACGCACGCACGTGACCTTCCCAGAACGCACTCTTACCGCGCGGGAAGAAGAAGCTCTGATAGAAGTCGGCGCCGTCTTTGGTGCGCGCGGAGGGCACCGTGGCCGCCGTGAACGAGGCTGACTTTTCGATGATGTCGTTTAGCGCCGCGATCAACGCGGCCGTCAATTCATCACCGTCCGTGGCCTTGTAGAAGGTGCCGTTGCCCAGCACAGCGGTTCGCTCGAGGTAAGCGTCCGTGGCGGTGTCTGTCGCGAAAGCGACCGTATAGGTATCGATCGTCTGATCGCCCGCCAGGTCGGGGCGGAAATCCTTGTCGAACATGTACTTCGAGATGTCGTCGAGGTAGTAGGCGGCCTCGTCTGCGGCGCCGGGCTCTTCAACCTCCGCATCGGCGTAGTAATTGCCGATCAACCCCGCCGCACCGCCGATACCAAAATCCGAATATCCGAGCGCAGTGCTGGCCGGGTCGGCGTCGAAATTGTCGTAGCTGGGAAGACCGTCCGTCACGATGATCACGAAGGCCTTCTCGCAGTCGTAGATCATCGCGTCTTCGAACCATGAGACCGAACCAACCTGGACGCCGAACTTGTTGTACTCGTAGATCGGAAACGCAGCACCGTTTTCGCCGAGCGGCATATCCGCCGCGACGCGCGGCATCCAGTAGGTGTAGATCTGGGGAGCGTCTCAGCGAGCGGCGTGCCGTCGGTTAGCGTGGTGGCTGAATTCTTGATCCTCGATTCGAGCTCGGCGGCGTGATTCGGGTTGGAACGACCGAGGTCTGAACCGAGGAATCCGCCGTTGGGGTCGATGCTTCCCACATCGGCTGCCTCGCGGAACTCCGCCTGGGCGAACCGGACGTTCTTCGTCTCCGCTACGCACAGCAGGTCCAGCAGAACCTGCTGGCTGGCTTCGAATCGCGTGCGTCGATACTTCTCGGCCAGGAATTTCGAGGCGCCCGCCTGGGTGCATCCCGCGACATTGGCTACCGCGGTGTCGATCTCGTCGAGAATTGCGGCGTCGTCAGTGTCGCTCTCGTCGAGGCCGAGGTACCACATCAGGTAGCGGCCGCTCCAGTAGGTCGTCTTGGGATTCCTGACGCCATAGACCTTTCGATTGCCACGCGCCGGGGTATCGCAATTGGCATTGGTCACAGTGGAGCCGATCTCGTACACGATGTCGGGATCGAGCGCTCCACTGAAGTCGGCGGATGAAGTGCAGTAGCTGGCGTCGGGCGCTTTCTCGGGATCGAACGCGGGATGCCATTCGATGTGATTCATCGAGTCGGAGTTGTCCATGAACAGAACCACATTGGGCGCTACCGCGGATTGCAGGAGAAATACGTCGTCGCCGCTCTGCGCATTCGCCGATGCGGACACCAGGAAACAAGAGAACGCGACCATGAAATTCGCAAGAAGACTTTTCATCGGGTGGGAGAGTCCGGTCATTCTTTAACCTCGAGCACCGTCCGACCCTGTCAAAGTCCGGCGAGTCGCACATGACACCGAAGTAGGTGCGGCGCGTTCGCCCGACCCAACGGCGTCCTGCAGACATTGTGGTGCAATACCCGCATCGGATTTCTCGACCCTCCGCTTGAGTAAAAACTCCACGAAGCTCATCGTCCGTAAGCGTGTCGCGCTTGAGTTGCACATCGGCGGTTCGCCCTCTCGATCGGGAGTCTGAAGCCGGTTCTGCTCGCCAGCTGCCGCCGACACCCGCGGGCGTTAACTCCGTGGCCCCGGGAGCCGATAATCCAAGTACCCGTAGAAGCTGAAACTTCCCTCTGCGGGTGGCGGAGCCATGGAGCAACGAGCAGGCCGGAGAATCAAGCGCAGGCTCACCTGCGAGTTCTTTGACGGGGCGAGATCCCACCGCGGGATCATCCTCGACGTCGGCCCCTCGGGAGTCTTCATCCGGACCAACGCGGTGCTCTCGCCCGGAACCGAGATCGACATCCACCTGGCGACCTCGGTGGCAGCGCCGGCGATGACGCTTCTGGGCACCATCGTGCGTCGCAAGTCCGTACCGGCCACGCTCACCACGCTGATCCAGCCCGGGCTCGGCGTGAAGATCATCGAAGCGCCGCGCGCATTCGGGCTCGCTCACCACCAATTGCGAACTCGAAGAGGCGATCGAAACCGATTACAAAGCCGCGCGCACTCCGGGCGATAATCGGCAGCAACAGGCGCAACAGCCTCTCACGACAAAGGATTCACGAGTTGAGCCGGGTGAGAGCGATCGAGCTCCAGAATCATCTCCTCCGGCGAAAGACCCGGAGAGGAGCGGCGCCGCTGGAGAAACGGAAAAGAAACGATCCCAATCGGCGAAAACCGCCAAAGAGAAGGCCCCTAAACGCGAAACCGTTCCGAAGAAGCGAACTGAACAGCCGAAGCCGCCGCGACCGCTCGTCGCCGTTCTCGTCGGAGGGTCAGCGCTGGGCGAGATTGCCAAGATCTTGAAAAGCATGGAAGTCAAGACGATCGAGTGCGGGCCCCTACGATCCCCAACTCGCTGCACTCGACGACGCTCAACTCCTCGTGGTCTCCGCGGAGGTCGCGATGTCGGATCCGATTCCGGTCGACACCGACATGCTGGTCGGAATCGCGGTCTGCGGAGACATCTCGGAAACCCTGCGCTCACAGATCCGCCAGCAGGGTTATCGCTATCTGCTCCGCCCGCACGTACACCCCGAAGCGCTTCGGATGCTGCTTCGCTACGCGATCTACGCGGAGCGTGATCGGCGCGGGCGAGTCCGCCATCCCGTGGGATGCGAAGTCGGCTGGCGAGCCGGCTGGAAACACAGCCGCGGTCGCCTGCTCGATATCTCTCACGGTGGGTGCTGCCTATTGGTCGAGAAACCTCCGAAAGTCGGCGCGAAGATTGCGATCAAGATTCCGGCCGAAACCGTCGGTGGACAAGCGCTCAAGCTTCGTGGAAAAGTACTCCGCAGCACACCCAATGCGGCACATCACGGCAACGAGCGCACTGCTCTCGGAGTCATCCTGAACGACATCACACCGGCAGTGCGCACGGTTCTCGTCGAGCTTTGCGAGAGATGGAGCGAAAGCCCGCCGATGTTGCCGCGCGGCGAACGGCCGCGTTCCACGATCTCGGCAGTCGAAAAAATCGACGAAGAATCTCTCGGATCGAAACCGAGAACCGAAACTTCTCAAACTCCCGCGGAGAGATCCCCGGAAAGCCAGACAGGAGATTCGGCCGCCAGCGCATTACAAGATTCCTCCTCGGACAGCGCCGATCGATCGCCGCGCCGCGGTGTATTCGAGCAAGAAATCGTCCAGGTCGACGAGGAGTCACGCGTCGTCCAGGCGCTCCTCGGCCGCGACCTGTCGCTCGACGGAATCCGCGTGGTGCGACAGCTGGGACTCGACCCCGGCAACAAACTCCGGCTCGCCCTGTTCGACACTTCGCAGCAGGAGCCGATGATTCTGAGTGCAGAAGTTTCCGGGGACGACGGTGGGAGTGGATTGTTCCTGCGCTTCATCGATCTATCGCCGGAAACGACCACCCGCATCGAAGACATCCTCTCCCGACTACCCGCAGTCGAATCAATCGACCCACATGGCGAGGCGGGGGTTATCCCAGCGGAAGTCGTCTCGAACGAGACCTGAGACAGACATCTTTGCCACCGGGAAGACCGCCTGTGCCCCAGCTTCCGACGACCAGGTGCCCCGATGTGCCGCACCCGATCCTGATCAGCCACCCAATACGCGGTTGAGTGGCGGCACATGCCGCGGCTGAGTGGCGGCACATGCCTTGCAAAGGCAGCGAGCTGGAAGAGGACCGGGATTGATCCCGCGCCAAAGCAGGATTCAACAGAGAACAGAGTCTAGGCGGTGGAAGCGGCTCGGAGTTGCCGTGTTGACTTCTTGCGCAGGAATCACAGCAGCCAATGGAAACAGCTCGAACTGAACTCAGCGACCACCTGAAGCGCGCCTCGGATCAGATCCAGGCTCAACACAGGCGGCTCGAGCCCCTCTTCGAGGATCTGAGCAACGCGCTCGCGAGCGGATCTAGCCGCGACGCGCAGACGGCTGCGTTTCGACTCGATGGCGCCGTCAAGGCCCATTTTCTGCTCGAGGAAGAGGTCGTCTTTCCGGCGATTCGCGGGCTCCGCCCGGAGCACCAGATCGAACTCGAAGTACTCGTCGGAGACCACCAGGGCCTGGGCGTCGGGCTTCAAACCGTCATCGACCAGATCCTCAAGGGGCAGCTCGATCTTGCCGCCCAGTCCCTCGAATCGTGCCGGCTCGCCATCAAGGACCACGAGGTCCGTGAAGAGGCCTTCCTGGATGGCCTTGACTCTACCGAGCCTGAACGCACCCTCTAACGAATGCCCAGCTCTCCCGATCTCGAACTGCGCCTCGGCTATCTCGATCTGGGTCCTGCGGATCTGGAGCGGCTTGGCGCATTGCAGCCTGTGCTCGAGAAGCACGCCGCCGGACTCGTGGACTCCTTCTACCACCACCTGCTCTCGTTCTCTTCGACACGCCGGCTCCTCGTAGACCCGGGGGTCCGAGAGCGGCTCATGAGCGCACAACGCGAGTACCTGCTCAGCCTCGCGGGAACGACGATCGACGAAAGCTACCTCGAACAGCGCCGACTCATCGGCGAGGTCCACGAGCGGATCGGACTCGAACCGCGCTGGTACCTCGGCGCCTACGCGCTCTACCTCTCGCTCCTCGTGCCGCTGGTACACGAGATGTACCCGCACGATCCGATCGAAGCGGGTCGAACCGTCGTCTCACTCCAGAAGCGGCTCTTTTTCGACGCACAGATCGCGATGGAGGTCTACATCGATCTCCAGCAGCAACAGCTCCAGTATTTCACTGGCGAGCTCGCAAAGGAAAGTCGACGCCTGGCGCGAAATTTCGAAGATCAAAGGGTGGAACTGCAGCTCACCGAAAAGCGCGCGCGGGTTGCGGAAGAGCTCGCGTCGGTGGCCACTCTTGTCGCCGGCCTCGCACACGAGATCGGCACACCCATGGGAGTGATTCAAGGGCATGCCAATCAACTCGAATCCGCTGTTTCCGACGAGGATGCGAAATGGCGACTGCGAACGATTCAAGAACAGGTCAGCCGGATATCGAAGATCATTCAGACGCTTATCAACATGGCGCGACCGGGTAAATCACAGCACGTGCTGGTCCCGCTCGAATCCGTCATCGAAACGACCCTCGCGTTTTTGACAGAGAAGTTCTCGCGTCGCGGCATCGAGATCCAATCCGAGGTCGATCCTGCCCCGAGCGTGCTCGGCGACCCCGAGCGCCTGCAGCAATTGTTTCTCAATCTGTTCATGAACGCCGCGGACGCGATGCCCGATGGCGGACGGCTGCGGATCAGTTTGAAAACCTCAGCCGATGACGAGATCGAGATCGTGGTTGCGGACGACGGCCAGGGCATCCCAGAGCGGGACCTCCCTAGGATCTTCGAACCGTTCTTCACATCGAAAGAAGCCGGCGCCGGCAATGGTCTCGGCCTGATGGTCGCCAAGGGGATCGTCAAAGATCACGGTGGCGACATGACGGTAGAAAGCGAGCAGGGGAAAGGAACCGAGTTCCAGATCGTGCTGCCACGCAGCAACGGACCCGCCGCCTCCTAGTCTTTACGCTTATCCCTTTTCGCGCAAAATGGGGCAATCCGCTACATACATGGGTCACGTTTACCCATTTAGACCCACCAGGCCCCGCCAGAGCGCTTGGCATCTTGGTACGACTCCTGCTTTAGGAGAGCGCCATGAGATCACGATCGCAGCTCCTTATTGTTGACGACGACACCGCAATGCGCGAGATGCTCGCCTCGTTGTTCCGCGACCGCGGTTACGCGGTCGAGGAGGCAGCGTCCGCCGCCGAAGCCCTGGAACGAGCCGACCAGCAGTGCTTCGACGTCGCCTTGAGCGACATCCGAATGCCTGGGAAGACCGGCATCGAAATGGTCGGCGAGCTGCGCGAGCGACTCCCCGAAACACCAGTCGTCCTCATGACGGCCTTCGGAAGCATCGACTCCGCGGTGGAATCCATGCGTGCCGGAGCGTTCGACTACATCACGAAACCCTTCGAGCCGGATGCCGTCGTTCTGACCATCGAACGCGCCCTCGAGCGCCGCGTTCTAGAAGAGGAAAACCGCCGCCTGAGACGCGCGCTCGATCAGACGAGTTCCTTCGGTGACCTGATCGGGGAGAGCCCGGCGATGCGCGAGATCTTCGCGCTGGTCCGCAAGGTCGCGAACAGCAGTAGCAGCGTGCTGATTACCGGTGAGAGCGGCACGGGCAAGGAGGTCGTCTCCCGCACGATCCACTACAGCGGCAACCGCGCAGACAAGCCCTTCGTTCCGATCAACTGTACGGCGATTCCCGAGGGACTGCTGGAGAGCGAGCTATTCGGGCACGTTCGCGGTGCATTTACCGGAGCACACACCACGAAGCAGGGCCTCTTCGAAAAGGCGAACGGTGGAACGCTATTCCTCGACGAAATTGGCGACATGAGCCTGGCCCTCCAGGGGAAATTGCTCCGCGTTCTGCAAGATCGAGAAGTGCGGCCCGTCGGCGGAACCCAGGTCACGAAGGTCAACCTCCGGATCATCACCGCGACGAACAAAGATCTCACCGCAGAGATGGAGGCGGGGAACTTCCGCGAGGATCTCTATTACCGATTGAACGTCATCCCGATCTTCATCCCGCCCCTTCGCGAGCGTCCTCAAGACGTTCCGCCGCTCGCGAAGGCCTTTGTCGCCAAGCACTCCGGAGACCACCCCCGGACGATCTCTTCGAGTGGACTCCAATATCTGTCGGCGTTTCCCTGGAAGGGCAATGCGCGCGAACTCGAGAATGCAATCGAGCGCACGCTGGCACTTTCAGACGCGGAGGAGATCGGCGTAGAGGAACTGCGCCTCGATTCTGCTACCTGCGAGGGACGCGACAGCTCCCCTGCCGCGCTGACGCATACCGCCGCCGAGAACCGCCTGACCCTGCGCGAACTCGAAGACCGCTACATCGAGGAGGTCATGCGCATTACGGAGGGCAACAAGGTTCACGCCGCGAAGATCCTCGGCATCGATCGCAAGACCCTCTACCGACGGGCCGAGCGCGAGAACGGTAAGTCCGACAGCGCGTAGCGACCAGCGCCGGGGCGCACTCTGGGCCGGACGCAGCTTTCAGCCGGCTCCGGCCGCTGCAACCCTCGAGACGAGCGCCTCCTCGTTGCTCTCGCAAAGCGAAAAGATCGTCGCGTGACCGTCGAGCCGGCGCGAAAAATCGTCACCCGCCAGGGATTCGAGCTGATCACCCATCTCGACCAACTCTTCGAGCAAGCGATCGTGAGCCTGGACCAGTCGTTCGATTTCGGGCTGCTCGTCCGGATTCGCAAAACCGATTTCCGGAAACAAGACGTCCTCTTCCACCGCAAAATGGACAGAGATGGCGGCGCGGTATCGACTGAACGCCTCTCTCGCTCGAGTGATCGAGCGATCCCAGATCGCTTCGCACAGAGTGGCGCGCATATCTTCGATGTTGCGGTGTTCATCGCTCATGATTCGAGCGACGCGCCGCATGCGAAAGCAAAGGTCCCGATCAACGGTAGGCAGATTCAACACTGCTCCAAACGCGTGGATTCAGCACGCAGAACGAGATTCAGGGGGGCTCGCGTGACGAGTGGTCAGAGTAGGAGGCGCTCCTGCGAGCGGATCACATACGGGGCGTGGGACGAAGCCGACTCTGACGGATTGAAGTCGACCCCAGTTCCACCACGCCCCGCAGTGTTTCAACCCCTGATGATGCCGACTACAGAGAGCAAAACGCGTGCCAGCTGGAGAGGGCGTGTCCTTCCCGCGCAAAGCGCGCGAGGCCCGCCTACGTGACACCTTGCCCCATCCCCCTAATTCGGGGTGAGGCGATAAACCGCAATTCTTGGCCTCGGTGAATGCCACGGTGGGCCTCAAAATCGACGTTAAACCGTGATTCTTCGCGGGGTGGATGCCACGATGGGCCTCAAAATCGATCCTGGAGGCGCCTACGGATCAGGCTCGATCAGGGCTCGAAATGCCTCGAATCACCGAAATGACGCCTACTCGAGTCCATCATCGAGCGTCTCTGGCGGGGCGAGGGACTGAATGGCATCACAGGGCCCTCCATTCTTGGATTTCCGGAAGGGATTGATCAGCGCATAGCCCGGTTTCAGTACATTCGAGACGACGCCTCGGAACGCCTGCATTGGCATGCTCGTGTACTGCGGGCTGAAAACTGGGAGCCGCAAGCGGGCCACTGACTTTCACCGCAGCCGCGAGACTCACCAGGCCCGGCTCATGCACCTTTGGAATCAGGATGATGTCGAAAGCGTCAGCTCTGACGTCGACGGTTCCCGAACCTGCGACGGAGATCTTCTCCGATGCGAGAAACAATTCGCGGACCGTCGCGACGCCGTTTGCGATTTCAAAATCAGTCACGATGCAGCCAAATCGCGGTGCTCGCCCGGTCAAGATGGAAGGAACTGCCAACGTCATGAAATTCGTCACGAACTCGCCGGAATAACGATTTGCAAGCGCTCCATCACGAGCCACCATCCGCACCGATCCCGTCAGGTTCGAGCGGATCTGGGCTGCGTGGTTTCCACGGCTCCGGAGGTCGATCGACGCGTCCAACACACCCGCTTCTTCGACAGTCTGTCGCACCTGTGCCAACAGCGGTGTGAGATTCACATTGTTCACGTCGACCTTCAGCGCCATCTCGGGCAGTGAGCCACTCGCGTCGATGTGCGCCTGCGCTCGAACCGTGCCCGCCTCGTAACCCAGCGCGAATTCGGGAATTTCCAAGCGGCCATCCTGGAGTCGGAGCGACACGCGGACCCCGTCGAGTTCGAAGCCCGCCGTCCCGCTGACACGGTCCGCTTCCAGGACCAGGTCGGCGTCGACGGCTTCCAACCATTCGAAGGGCAATGGATCGAGGCTGGACCACCAACTCGCCCAGTTTGCGCGATCCGCCTCTGCGTCCCCAGCGTCGGGGCGGGGTGCGATTCCGAGATCGTCGAGTCGGACGTGCTGGGATCGGAGGTGCGCCTTGATACTCCGTCGGGATTTTTCCGCAAACGACCCCGACCAATTTCCGGTCAGAACTGATTCGTCGAATCGCGTCGAGCCATGGGATTCGATTTTCTCATCAGATCCGCTCATCGTCCCGCTGAACGCGATCGGGCCGATGGAAGGTAGATCGATCCCAAACAAATCTCCGACGAGAGCGAGGTCCTTCGCTTCTAGCTTGGCATCAACCATGATCTCGTCCCGGTCGAGCACCTGATCGACGCGTCCGGAGAATTCGAACATCAAAGTGTCCTTGCGTCCACCTGCGAACCGCATCTCCTCAACGCCCAGGGAACCATCACGATCACTCAATCTGACGTATCCCCCGATGGGCCCCACATCGGGAAGCTCGTGATCGAGATAGGGATTGGCGTATCGAAGATCCGCGCCCGCGAACTCCCCGATGAGAGAAACTCCCGTGAAATTCGCGAGATCAGCCACGGAACCGCTCGCGTCCAGCCAGGTCGAGTCGTGACTCCCGATCTTCAACACAAAATCGTCCGCACTCAACGCGCTCGCACTGCCGCGAATCGTGACGCTTGCGGCCACTGGGCCGACCTCGGGCAGTTGCAGTTCCGGCACCAGCGACTCGCCGATTTCCCCGAGATCGCGAGCGCTCAGCGATATCTGCAGTTCGACGTCGTCGCTTCGCGACAGATCGCCCAGCTTTCCGCTGATATCCCCCGAGATTTCGCCATCTCGAGCTGCGACCTGGATTTTCCCGTCAATCCCGAGGCTTCCATCGTCGTCCGTGAGCTTGGCATCGAGATGGACCGAATCGATCGCGGGTAGCGACCACTCCACGGCCGCGTGCAAGAAACCCAAATCGCGCGCGTCGAGGCGCACGAGCAAATCGACGCCCTTGAACTTCGCAGGCTCGTCCAGGGTTCCCTCCAGCTCGACGACCATCTTGCGCATCTCGGCCCGAAGCGAAACCGGGTAGGGGGCGAGCGGATCGAACAGATCCGCGATTGGCCCGATCTCTCCTTCGATCTCGAACTGATCTCCTTCAAATTCCCCAGTCAACGCAATCTCAACCGGCTCGTCGAATTCCGCCGCTTCGAGTGAGATCTCCTCGAAGTCAACCACCCGGGCGGCTTCATCCGGGTCGCCGTAATACGAGATCCGAAAATCATCGACATCGAGACTGTGGAGTCGAAAATCGATTCCATTCCCATTCGACGCGACCCCGTGCTCTGCGGCGCTCGGAGCTTCGACTCCGTCATCGGCGGCTGCTTCGATCGTCAACTCGGAGCTGTGAAGATGCAGTTCGTCGATCTCGATGCGCCGAACAAGAGCCGCCAGGGATTGAGCACGAGATGGAGGGTCTCGACCTTCAGCACGGGAGGAAACGGCCGCTCGGGATGGCTGGCCCTCACGTCATTCGCCTCGAAGCGAAGCACCGGAAGGATCTCCAGATGAAAGTCGCTACCGAGTTGAACGTTCAGGCCCGTCGCCTTGGAAAGGCTGCGCTCGACGATTCGAACCGTCTCTGTGGCACCGAACGACTCGATCAGGGTCTCGCCTGCGATCATCAAGACGACGATCGCGGCAGCGATCACCGCGAGGCGTCTCTTTCGAATCGGCTTCACTTCATTGGCTCCGTGCAGCAGGGCTCTCGAATCATAACACCGCCTTTTCGCCGGGTCCGAAGATCCCTGGCGGCCTCCAGAAACGAAGAACGGCCGAGCTGCGCTCACGCCGGTGGGTCTCGGAGCTACGCCGTGTAGGCATCAGCGCGAGGGCGAGCGAATGGATGCGATGTCGGACGCAATTTCGGATGTTGACTGCGCGGGCGCGTACTGCGTAACCGTCGATGAACTCGAACACCGCGAGCAGAGGAATGGCGCGCTCGAGTCACAACCCGATGAAGGGCCGACAAAGGTCCGATCACACGGTTACGAGAGTCGCTCGCGCTCAGAAGGTCCCGCGACCACTCCACGGAAGTTTCTTCCAGTTGAAGCTCACGTTGAACAAGAAGACATCGTTACTGCTGTACTTTCCGCTGACGGTTGCATTGTTGACCGGTGCGTTGCCGAGGTCCGACCACGCAAACGCGAGCCCGATCTTCAGCTTCTCGCTGAAATCGTAGAGCCCGCCCACTCCGAGCGTCCAGATGCGATCGCCGGGGAGGGCCGTCGTTCGATCTCCGTCCTTGAGTGCCGAGCTGTCGTAGCGAAATCCCGTCTGCACCGTCCACTTGTCGCTCACCTTGAAATAGACACCCCCCGGCGATGTACCAGGTGTCGCGGAACTTCAACGGGATCGCATGCGGATCCATTCGAGGTCGAAATGGGGGAGGCTCTTCGCCGCACTCCAATCCTCCCAGCCGGTGCTCATCACCAGTGCGATCTCATCCGTGGCGTCCCAATAGCCGCTGGCACGCACGGCCCGGGCCATCGGGAGCTCGAGTTCGAGCGCAAACGGAATCACAGGATCACCCACGTTTCTCCTGGGAGCCTTGATGTCCCCATCCAGGTTGAATTCGGTCTCGCCGAAATAGACGACACCGAAGCGCAGCTCCGGTGTCGGCTCGACGAGAACGGACACGACAGGAGCGGCCGCCCAGTCGTCCATATCCTTCAGCCGGATGGTCGGATCCCCAAGAATCGCGACTGGGGCGCGAACCCTCATGTCTAATTTTCCATAGGTGACTGCGGCACCGGCGCCCACCGACAACCAATCCGTCACCTTCACCGCAACCGTCGGCAGGAAAGTCAGGGAGAAGAGCGTGATCTCGGTCGTCTCGTACCGGCCCGCCCAGTCGTCGCTGGGATCCAGCGAGGCACCCGCAAACGACAGCAGACTCATGCCGAGGCGCCACCGATCGGAGAGCTTGTGGACATAGCTGCTCGATGTAATCGGAAGGAAATCCCCTTGTTGTCCTCCATCCCCGCCTCCCGAAGGAGTATTGCCGTCGGCACTGAATTTCACGGTCGAAAATCCCGGCGCGAGTCCCATCAGCATTCCATGGTCATCGAGTCGGGTCATGCCGGCCGGATTCGTGTGGGCCGTCGAGGCGTCGTTGGCAATCGCGTTGGCGCCAGCGCTCGCCGCTCCCGTGCTGGGATCCCCAAAGGTGCTCAGATAGAGCCCGCCCGCGTGCGACGACCCGGCGAGAAACAAGATGGCGAACGCGAGACCACCACGCGTAGACGATGCAGAACGCTTCATCGGATCTCCTTTGACAACTATCGATTCCCGAAGAAGGCCGAACGCCTGGGGAGAAAGCTTCGAGCCTCCAAGGTCGATCGATCGCGGGTTCCCGTCCTCTAGAGAGCGCGAATTCGCTCCAATCGACGCTTGGAGCGTACGCGCTCGCAAGGTGCCTCGCAACGAATTCCGGCCAACGAATAAGAGGCTCTGTAAGAGGCTGGGCAAGAGTGTCTCCGAATCCCGCACGCGCAATTTCAATCGACCGAAAGATCGCACGGGATCGATCGCTGGAATAGAATTCCGGCCTCGACGCGATTCTCCATAGAGAACCCCATGATTACCCGTTCCGATTTCAACCGACCCTCCGCTTCGCGGCTCCTGGTACTTTCCGCCGCACTCTGTGCGCTGCTCCACGTCGCGAGCGGCTGCGCGTTCCACACTCGGGTCGAGACACCTCGGTCGAGCTGGGAGCAGCTCCTCGCGACCACGGCCATCGACCGCGCCCTGAAGCAGGTGGAATGGCCCGAGGTGGACGGCAAGTCGATCTTCGTGGAGGTCGGACCTCCGGGCGACGTGCTGGACGATCTCTATCTCCAGCGCAGAATCGAAGCCACCCTCGCCGACCGCGGCGCGCAGATCGTGAGGAGCGCCGAAGTCGCGGAGTACGTTTTGAGCTGCCTCGTCGGCGCAATCGGCCTCGACATCAGCGGACGGTTCCTGGGATTGCAGGGCAGCCCGGGAGGGGTGATCCCGTTCACCATCCCGGAGCTCGCGCTCTACAAGAACACGCTTCGCAAGGGCTTCGCCAAGACCGAGATCTATCTGATGGATCTCGAGACCCAGAAAATCGTCCACCACTCGGGTCCAGTGGAAGGAACGGCCTACAGGCGGTCGAAGACGTTCTTCTTCTTTATCGAAACGCGCAAAGGCGACACGACCCGGCTGGAATAGCAAGCGCACCGATACGGTTTCGACCCCCTACCCAGGGCGTCCGTTAGGCGCTTACAAGGCGATCCGCTTGCCCTCTAACCACTACAAGCCTGTCCACTTGAAGAGCGCGGCCGGCACCGCGGGAATGACATAGAATCGGAAGCCCCAGTTCGAGCCGAGGCTGTCGGGTCGGACGACGTTGTAGAACGCTTCGGCACCGACGCGCACCGGCACTTTGCCGATCTTGAAGGTGCGGTTGATGCCGAGGCCGATCGGCACGGTCCATTTGTCGCCACTCCCGGCCTCCCAGTTCGCGATGATGTTGGGGCCGGCGCCGATCGACATCACGTCGCTGAGCGAGTAGTAGTAGAAGTATTGGAGGTTCGTGAGTCTGACCTTGTCACGATCGCTGTCCCCGGAGTGGCTGAAGTAGTTCTGGATAAGACCTGCGATCTTCACCTTGGGTCCCAGGTAGCCAGCGAGTGCGGCGGGCCCGGTGGACCATTTGCCAGTGCCAAGAACGTCGTCAGTAGCGGTCGGAAAGGACTGGTTGACTCCGAGGCCCCATATGAAGATGCCGTCACCGATCTTGGGAGCCGCCTTCGGCGAGAGCATCCCGAGGTAGTACATGTCGCCGAAGCCGGTGGTACGCCCGCTGAAACGGTCGATGGGCAGTTCCGGCCCCGACGCTGGAGGCTGGCCCGGGCCACCACCACCGGGCGGCTGTGAGGGCGGAGTGAAGCCGCCGGCGTTGTCGATCTTGTTTTGACTCATGGGGAAGCTCGGGACGCTGTAAATGGCCCTGTGGATGATGTTCCAGTTCTCGGAGATGCTAGTCGGGACCTGGATGATCTGCATGTAGTTGACCTGCGTCTCGTCCCTGCTCTTGCTGACCTCATCGTTGGTCAGTTCGAAGACGTCGACCTGGTGGAACCACATCGCGACGTTGCCAATCGGGTTGTCCATCAGCTTCGACATCTGCCCGAGCGTGGGCTCGCAGCCAGCCCGCATGATGTCCCCGATGTTGGCGTCGATGTCGGCGCGTAAGGCGATGCACTCGGCCGACATCCCCCCTGCCTCGGCCACGGCTTCCTCGGGCACCGTCTCCTGCACGGGAACGGGCACTTCGCCGCCCCCCGCGTTGGGCGGAATTTCCCGAACGGGACTCGGCTCCTCGCTCGGCTCCACCTCGTCGGCAACAGCGGGGAAGCCCGCAAGAGTCGTTAGGATCACAATGCAGATCAGCTGATTTCTCATCACAATCATTTCCTCAATCCAGGCTCTGCGTGTGCGGCGGGTTGAAGCCTTGCAACTCGCCTAGGCAGAGCTATTCGCTCACAGTCTCCTGTACGCGATCGTCGCCAATCGCATACAGGCGACACGCGTCTTCGACCCGGCGATCCGCGCGACGCTCTTCACAGTTTTCGAGCGCCTCGTCGTTGGCGAGTGCCTGGATGGGGTAGGCGAAGGCGAAGCCCGACACGTACACGCCGCTCAGATCGCCGGCGACGGCGAGTGCCTTCAGGGATCCCAGGCGCTGGTAGTTCTTCCACTCCGAGTCGAACTGGGTCATCTCGCGCAGTGGGATGCCCATCGGCGAACCGCCCGAGCGCATACACCCACCGATCGCGAACAGAAGCGCGCCGAGTGCTACGAGCGTTGCGCGCGCACTCACGGGTCGTCCCGCTCGGCGCTCGTTCGCAGTGTGATCCGGAAGCGCGCGTAGATCGCGGGATGATCGCTCAGCGCGCGATCCCGGTCGACGAATTCCAGCGCCTCTCCGGCTTGTTCGACTCGAAGCGCCGTCTCCGTACCGTCGCGATGGAGGATGTAGTCGCGCTCACGCCAGTAGCTCAGCTCGGGGCCGGCGCCCGAGTCCTGCAACTCCAATCGGCGTCGGAACCCAACGAGCGTATCGCGATCACCCGGCCGGTTGAACGCCGTATTGAAGTCGCCTGCGATGATGACCGCGCGCGTTTTCGGCCGCGCCTCGATCGCGCGGGCGAGGAGTTCGAGCTGTTGCCCACGGATTTGAGTCGCGAAGTCGCTCGCTCCAGCTTCGAGGTGGGTGTTGTAGAGATCGACCTCGGCCCCCTCAGGGGTGCGAATCCCGACCCGCTGGTAGCCCTTCCGCGCCCAACAGTCGGCGGTCGAACCGAACCAGCCACGGCACAGGCCGAAGGCCTCGCGGTCGACGTCATCGGCGATCGCGAGCGACTCGCGAACGAAGATCGAGATGCCCGCACCGTAGGGGGGAGAGAAGTGCGGCAAGAAGATCGATACCGGCGAAATGAGCAGTTTTACGGCCACGCGGCGCGGGTCCCAACCCATGCCGTTTCCTCGGACTCCGACCGCACCGGGCATCTGGTCGCGGATGACGTTGTGGTACTCGAAGTCCTCCTGGAACATGGCGACTTCGTACCGGTTGGCGAGCCAGCCGATCGTCGGCATCCGGTCGCGCGGGTCGTCCTTGGCAATGAGCGGAAAGAGCCCGTGAACGTTGTAACTGAGTACCGTGATCTCGGTTCCAGTTTCGGAGGTCGCCGCTCCGGCTGTGGGCTCCGCAGCCGACGCCAAGGAGGCGGTGGCAATGAGGGCCGCACAGAGTGCGAAGCGCGTGAATTCAATCTTCATTGGAATGGGAATATCGTATAGTTTGTCAGCGCTTGCACGAGTACGGGGCCTCAGCCATGCTTCTCGACTCTACCCCGGCACGTCTGTGTACGCCCGCTCTGGAGGACCAGCTGTGCGACCCAAGATTTTCTCGCCGCTTATTTTTGCGCTCTGTTTCCTTGGCTGTGCGTCGGCCTACGACCAAACCTACGACCAGGAGCTGGGTCGACTCCGCAGCCAGGAGCGCCAGCGCCAGGATATGGAGGCAGCCAATCGCGCGGAAGCCCAGAAATACGTCGCGGTCGTCTACTTCAGCGTGGGAAGCTCCATGATCCAGGAGGAGGGCTACCACGAGCTGCTCTGGTTCTCGGACAAGATCGCCCCATTCCGCAATCAAGCTCAAGTCGACGTAAAGGGCTACGCGGATTCATCGGGACACGAGCAGTTCAACCAGGAACTCTCGAACGAGCGCGCCAAGAACGTGGCGGGCTTTCTCGCCCAACAGGGCATCCCGTACGACCACATCTTTCCGGCGGGCTTCTCGTCCAATTTCCCCGAGGAGCCCAATGAAACGGCACAAGGCCGCAACCGCAATCGGCGGGTCGAGGTTCGCGTTCGTTGAAGGCCGCGGGCGGGAATCGCGGCAGTAAAAGGGAGGGATCCATGTCGCTGGCGAGCCTGAGAACAATCGCCTTGGCTGTCATCGTCACGCTGGCGCTCAGCGCGTGCGCGCAGACGGGTGAGACGGTGCGGAACAATCCGAAGACCACCTGGGGTGGCATGCTCGGCGCGGCGGGCGGCGGCTTGATCGCTGCAGCAGCCGGAGCCAGCCCCGCGGGCATCGTCGGTGGCGTCTTGATCGGCGGCCTCATAGGTGGGGCGGTGGGCAACGCACTCGATCAAAAGGACAAAGAGATGGCCCAGCAGGCCGCGCAGCGCGCGTTCGAAAACTCGCGCAGCGGCGAATCCTCAGCCTGGCAGAACCCGGATTCGGGGAACTCGGGCAGCATCACTCCTACACGGACTTACCAGGCGCCCAGTGGCCAGTACTGCCGCGAGTACCAGCAGGACATCGTCGTCGGCGGCAAGGTCGAGAAAACCTATGGAACGGCGTGTCGGCAGGCCAACGGATCCTGGCAGATTCAGGGCTGAGGGAACGATCGCTCGAAACGAACGCAGAGGAGATCCCCGTGAAACGCATCTCGATCGCTCTTTTGATGTTGGCTTTGCTCGCTCCGGCTGCAGGCTGGACCGACGAAATGCCGCCGCCCCACGACCCGCGCGCCGCGCACGCCGCCACCGATCTAAATCACAATGGCGAAATCAACCGCGAAGAATTCGAGCAGCGCATGATCCATATCTTCTACTTCGCGGATGTGGACAAAGACGGCTTCGTGACACTCGGCCAGCTCACTGTCTTCGACGAGGCGCTTCTTTTCGAAACCGCCGACGCCGACAGCGACTCTCGGATTTCGCTTTCCGAGTTTCTGGTCGTGCGCTTCGAAAACTTCCGCGAGGCAGATACGGATGGAAGCGACAGCCTGAGCGTCGAAGAAGTCGTCGAGGCCTTCAACAAGTAGTCGCGCCAACCAACCGCCTCGACGCCGGCAGCGGCCCGATATTGACTTCGTTTTTGAGAGGTTCGCCGGCCCATGAAAACGATCCTTCGCTGGGTACTCCTCGCGCCGCTTCTTCTGATCTCCTTTACATGGGCGTGCGCGGCGCTGTTTTTCGATGGTCCGTTGTCCGGCCTGATCGCAGCGGTCTTTACCTGCGTGGTAGTAGGCGTTTTCGGATGGGTTCGGCCGTTCCGGAAGAGTCTGTTCGTCTTCGGCGCGCTCTTTCTCGCCGTGCTCTTCTGGTGGCTCTCGATCGAACCCAGCAACGAAAGGGAGTGGCTTCCCGACGTGGCCCGCCTGCCGGCAGCTGAAATCGACGGGGATCGCATTACGATTCGAAACGTTCGCAACTTCGTCTACCGATCGGAGTTCGACTACGACGAACACTGGGAAGAGCGCAGCTACGACCTCTCTAAATTAGAAGGCATCGACATTTTTCTGATCTATTGGGGATCCCCCTGGATAGCGCACACGATCATGAGCTGGGTGTTCGAGGCTGGGCCGCCGCTCGCGATTTCGATCGAGACGCGCAAGGAGGTGGGAGAAGAGTACTCGGCGGTGCGCGGTTTCTTCCGCCAGTTCGAGATCTACTACGTGGTCTCCGACGAGCTGGACGTGGTCCGTTTGCGGACCAACCACCGGGGAGAGGAAGTCTACCTTTATCGCCTATTGACGCCTCCTGAACTCGCTCGCGAAGTTCTGCTCGACTACTTCGAGGAAATCAACCAGCTCGCAATGAAACCGCGCTGGTACAACGCATTCCGCTACAACTGCACGACGGCAATTCGCCACCACGTCCAGAACGTTGCGCCGGGCAATCCCTTCGACTGGCGAATCCTGCTCAATGGGCGCATCGATGAACTGGGCTACGAGCGCGGTAACATCGACACGAGCATGCCCTTTGAAGAACTCAAGCAGATCAGTGACATCACGCAGCGAGCGAAGGCCGTCGAACGAGATGCCGACTTCTCGACGAGGATTCGAGACGGCCTGCCCGAGCGAGAGAGAGCCTACGCGACGAATCGATCCCCGAAGCTCTGGGATCCCTGACGATCATGCGCAAAATGCTGAGAATCGCGATAGCCCTCTTGATGCTCGGGATGTCTCGCCGCGTGCGCAACACCGGTCGGCGTTCGCAAGGTGGACCTCGGAAGCGTTCGCGAGGTTCTGTCTGCAGACGCGATCTCCGCCGGTGAGCCGAGCATCACATCACGTCAGGTCATGCTCCGGCTGGGGCTCGGTGAGAGTTTTCGACGCGATCCGGAGGGCGCGCTCGAAGCGCTTCACAACCTCACCATGCAAGAAATGGCCAGTGATCGGCTCTTTGCACTGTCCGAGTACTCCTACCTGCACGCAACGACCATGGACCGGGCCTGCAAACGAGCCCGCGTACAACAGAGACGTCGATATACATACCGCGGTCGGAATGCGCCACCTTCACCAGAGTGCGAAAGAGCCCGGTCCTATTACGTTGCAGCGTCTGTTTATGCCTTCGCGTTCTTGTTTCCCGACGATACGGGCAAACGCCCAAGCCCCTTCGACCCCCGCCTGCGCGTCGCCGTAGATATCTACAACCTCGCGATAACGTCGGCGATATCGCCGCAGCGAGCCGAAGTGACGACGGGGGAGTTCAGGTATTCGTTTCACCTCGGAACACTCAATCTGGTGTTGGATCCCGAGGAATTGCAATTAGGGAGACCGGCGCCTCGGGAATCTCGTTCCCGCCGCCCGTCTCGCGGTGCGGGGCCTGCGGAATCGCTACAGACATGCTGGAATCGGCGCACCATTCGTAGCGACTGCGATCCATCAAGAGGGCGTGAGCGTGCCGCTCCGCAGTGCGCGCGTCCCGAACCGCATCCATCTGCCGATCACGATCCTGGTCCGTTACGAAGACGTGGCGGATGGGCTCCGCTCGGGCTCGATGCGTGGGCGGTTCGAAGTCTATACCGAGTCCGAAGTGTCCGAGGTCGAAATTGCGGGCCAACGCGTGCCTCTCGAATACGAAACGACCTCCGCCCTCGCGTACGGACTCGGCCGTTCCAAGCTGTGGGACTTCGAGATCGCGGGCTTCCTCAGCGGCGATCTCCTGCGCGCGCGGGACGCTCTGCCCATCGACGACGGCCTGCTCATGTTGGAACCCTACCGACCGGGCAAGATCCCCATCGTCCTCGTGCACGGAACCGCCTCGAGCCCGGCGCGCTGGGCCGAGATGCTCAACGAGTTTCAGAGCGACCCGATCATTCGCGCGCGTTACCAGTTCTGGTTCTTCATCTACAGCACGGGAAATCCGGTCCTCTATTCCGCAAGTCTGTTGCGGGCAGCGTTGAGCGAAACGCTTGCGGAACTCGATCCCGAAAGACGCGACCCCGCTCTCCAGCGCATGGTCGTGATCGGCCACAGCCAAGGGGGGCTGCTCACGAGGCTTCAGGTCGTCTCGAGCGGAACGCGCTTCTGGGACAACTTTTCTGACAAATCCTTCGAAGAAGTCGAAATCGCGCCCGATACCGAGAAACAATCGGAAGAGCGTTCTTCTTCGAGCGACAGGAGTTCATCGAGCGGGTGATCTTCATCTCGACTCCTCATCGCGGCAGCTTTCTCGCAGATACCCGATTGGGAAACTTTGGTGAGCGTGCCGCTCCGCAGTGCACGCGTCCCGAACCGCCTCCATCTGCCGATCACGATTCTGGTCCGTTACGAAGACGTGGCAGATGGGCTCCGCTCGGGCTCGATGCGTGGGCGGTTCGAAGTCTATACCGAGTCCGAAGTGTTGGAGGTCGAAATCGCGGGCCAACGCGTGCCTCTCGAATACGAAACCACCTCCGCCCTCGCGTACGGACTCGGCCGTTCCAAGATGTGGGACTTCGAGATCGCGGGCTTTCGCAGAGGCGATCTCCTTCGCGTGCGGGACGCTCTGCCCATCGACGACGGCCTCCTCATGCTGGAACCCTACCGACCGGGCAAGATCCCCATCGTCCTTGTGCACGGAACCGCCTCGAGCCCGGCGCGCTGGGCCGAGATGCTCAACGAGTTTCAGAGCGACCCGATCATTCGCGCGGGTTACCAGTTCTGGTTCTTCATCTACAGCACGGGAAATCCGATTCTCTACTCGGCTAGCCTGTTGCGGGAAGCGTTGAGCGAAACGCTTGCGGAACTCGATCCCGAAAGACGCGACCCCGCTCTCCAGCGCATGGTCGTGATCGGCCACAGCCAAGGGGGGCTGCTCACGAGGCTTCAGGTCGTCTCGAGCGGAACGCGCTTCTGGGACAACTTTTCTGACAAATCCTTCGAAGAAGTCGAAATCGCGCCCGATACCCGAGAAACAATCGGAAGAGCGTTCTTCTTCGAGCGACAGGAGTTCATCGAGCGGGTGATCTTCATCTCGACTCCTCATCGCGGCAGCTTTCTCGCAGATACCCGATTGGGAAACTTTGCTTCGAGACTCGCGCATGCTCCAACAAATCTGCTGAGTCAGAGCGCCGATCTCGCGCGCGCAGGAGTCGATCTGGTTGAATCGGCGGTCGACGGCAGCCGGGGATTTCTTTCGGCCTTTTTTCCCGGCAGGATGAAAACGCCCGATTGGAGCGCAGGCTGGGACAGCTCCCCAGCAGCGTCGACAATATGCAACCGGAATCCCCGTTCACGGCCACGCTACAGTCGATCCCGGTTGATCCACCCGTGTACGCACATTCGATCATTCCCGGTGCTCGGCGACCCCGCCCACCGGAGGGGCAGGACGACGGTGTGGTCGCGTACTCGAGCGCCCACCTCGAAGAAGCGCAGAGCGAATTCATCGTCTTCCGCTCCCACCACTCCACCCAGGCGCATCCCGATACGATTCAAGAGACGAGGCGCATCCTGCTCGAACATCTCGACGCGCGTTAGTCCGCATTATTCATGACCGCTCGTCGCGAGGGCGCAGAGCGTGCCGGAGATTTGCGGCCCCCGAACTGGAGGTCGCCGAAGGCGTACCTGAAGCCCGTCGAGGCGGCCGGAGGGAGGAGGTCGCGAAGATCCGGTGCGATCTGCGTCCGCAGCAGAGGGGTGATGAATAATGCGGGCTATAGGCGTTCCTCTTCGAGGATCTCCAGCGCAATCAGTTTCCACTCGCCGTCGATGGGCGCGACGGCCAACTCCGCTCGGTACTGATTGCGCCTCTGGTGAACGTGCCCCCAGTGCCCGATCGAGCCTGCGACATTCCAGGTTGCCGTCGCCGAGAAGCCGCCCGAGTTCGCGGATTTTGCCTCGAACTCGATCAGGTCGATTTCTTTCACCTTCACGCGCGCGCCGCCCTGGCTGGCGAGTTCGAGGCCACTGCGGGCTTCGAGATAGATTTCGGTCAGGAGATCGCCCGTCACGCTCCGGGCCAGCGTGTCGTAGATCCGTTCCTCGTCCCGGTAGTCGAACGCCCGATAGATGTTGTGAAGCAGGCCCGACATCACTTCAGACATTCGCTCTTCCGAATCGAAGGTGTCGCGACTGATCCAGAAACACGCCGCTACCGCCATCCACGCTGCGACAACCGCTCCGATTCGCTTTCGCGGCGAGCGGGCCCACCAGGCGGAAACCCCGAGCACAGCAATGACCAGAAACCAACGCGATCGACTCACCCAATCGGCGATCACACCCGGCGGCGGCTCCAAAACCCGCAGCGTGGGTAGATCCGGCTGCTTGAGAAAATTCTGCCACTCCAGAACGCGAAAATCCGGCTCCAAGATCACGGGCAGCGGTCCCGCCTGATCGACCGACGCAGCGGGAACCCGCTGGATCCGATCGTTCCACAGATCCCACTCCATCGTGACTCGTTCGGGCAACCCGTCCGTCGGATAGACGAAGATTGCGCCGAGAATCGCGGAGTACGCGTCGAGTTCGACGGGTGGATCGATCACGCGGCTCGCGGTGAGCGTTCGGTCGAGAAAGTTGATTCGCGCGAGTTCGGGTTCGATCCGCTTGCCATCGATTTCGACCAGGTGGTGTTCGCGCAGAAACGCGGCGGCCCGCTGCGTCAGTTCGGCCTGGATCTCGACCGGTATCGTGTCTCGGCCGTCGAGACCGAGATCGACCCAATGCTGTAGATCCCGTGGCCGAACGATGATTTCCTTGCGCACCTCGTAGGGCTCGACATAGATGAATCCACTCATCGGCTCAAAGTAGGTTCGGCGCAGATTCCGGCTGGTAAACTGCGTGTACCAGGGGTCGCCCCAGTCGAGTTCGAGGCTCTGGAACGGCGTCAGGTAACGGAAATCGTTGACCGGTATGCCGCGGTGGTAGACGACGAACCCGACGCTGGCGGCGGAGCCCGGTGCCCGGATTTTCAGCTTCTCGGGGCGACCGGCCAGCAGGTATTCGAGCCGGGCGAATACGACGATTTCGTCCTCGCTCTCATCGGGCGGAAGGGGTTCGCCCGTAATTTCGTCGCGCCGAATCCGCGCGCGAGGCCCGATTTCTACGATGCGCCCCTCGAGAGAGCTGCCATCGCCAGTGCCGATCGCCAGGCCATTTTGGAAGAACAGTGGGATCCGCTCCTGCAGCGGGTGCGGCGGATTCCCCATCCCTTCGTAGATCTCATCGGGGAGAAGGTTGCGAAAAACCGCCAGATCCCCGAGACCGATCTCGAGCTCGACGCGGATTCGGTCCTCTTCGATGAAGAACTCCGCGATGGTGGTCGCGAGCATTGCCTGGGTGCGAATAATGGCGTCGCCGGGCGCTGCCGCGGGCAAGGCAAAAAACAGCGGAATCGATAGGATCAGGGGCTGGAAGCGCTTCATTTCAACGAGTTGTAGCGGCGCCTAGCGTATACTGCACGCGACGCCATGGATCAGCTTTGAAAAATCTCCGTCAGGACAGCGAAAAACCTGATACCCGCGGGCGCACGAGTTTTGCGTGCTGGGCGCTCGCGCTCATCGTCACGGCGTTGCTCGTTCCGGCGACTGCATCCGCACAGGAGACACCCAAGCCTGCGGCCGCGGCCGCGAGTGCGAAACCCGAACCCGAAGACCTGGCGATCCCCCTGGTTGAAATCTCACAGCGCGCCGAAACAACCGCGAGGATACTCAGTGCGGCGATCCATGCGCTTCCTCCGGACGAGAGTGTCGCCGACGTCACCGAACAGATCCCGGAAATCGAAAAGTCGCTGCTCGAGCGACGCAGTGAACTCGACCGAGCGCTCGCAAGCGGCCAGAATCGCGGGCGACTGGCGGATTATCAATCCGATTGGAACCAGACGCTCACCCAGCTCAATGATTGGCGCGATAAGCTCGGCCCGCTGATTCTGGAGATCGAGTCAGCTCTCGAATCTATTGCCGAAGAGAAGAAAGTATGGGAGCGCACTCGCGAAAAGGCTGAAGGGGCAGATTCACCGGATAGCATCGTCAAGCGAATCCGAATCACCCTGAGCGAGATCGATAAGGCGATCGCGACTGTCAGCGCCAGTCGATCGTCGCTCTTGACCCTACAAGACCGGGTCGTTCAACAGGATCTCGCTGCAACGGCTGCCGTTGAACAGATCGAAGCTGCGCAGCGCGAAGGCCGCAGCGGCCTGTTCGAGCGGGGTGCGCCGCCGCTGTGGGCCGATCTTCGAGGGACCCATCCCGGTGAACAGCTGGAAGCAATCCGCGCTTCCATCCACAGGGATCTCGAGAATCTGCGCGAATTCGCGGCCGCATCAGGCAGCCAGTTCCTACTCGATCTCTTGATCTTCATCGTGGTGATCCGTTACGCGTTCGCCGTCAAGCGCAGATTGGTGAATCCAGTGGAAGGGATCCCACCCATCGGGCGCTCCGGTGAGCTCTTCGAGCGACCCGTGTCGATCGCCGTGCTGACAACCGTGCTCTTCGCGCGATTGATTCACGGCCCCCCTCCAATCGCATTCACAACGATCATCTCGTTCTTGATGATCGTGCCGCTCGTCCGTCTGGTGCCCCTGATGC